>CAJDWT010000077.1_pt1 | contig 27516 bp, 19 predicted proteins | sample 7391671 | NCBI WGS metagenome assembly CAJDWT01 (sample SAMEA7055729, study PRJEB34461) | soil metagenome | biome: terrestrial ecosystem; feature: Peninsula; material: soil | place: Antarctica | collected 2016
AACTTCACGAGATGGGTCGTCGTCTTGCCCCCTTCGCGGACGAGCACGCGACCGGCGAGCGAGAGATCGCGGTCGAGCCACGAGTTGATCAGCGCGCCGCCATACACCTCGACGCCGAGCTGCGCGTAGCCCTCCTTCATGTATTCGGGCTTCGGCTTGAGCCGGAGGTTCGGGCTGTCGGTGTGCGCGCCGACGATGCGGAAGCCCTCGAGCTTCGTCCCTTCGGGCACGACGAACGCGACGAGCGCGCTCTCGCCGTGGACGGTGAAGTACTTGCCGGCGGCGACCTCCGCCCACGAGTCGCGCTCGGGCAGGGCTCGAAAGCCAGCCTTTTTCAGCCGTGAAACGGCGCTCTCTACCGCGTGATACGGCGTCGGCGAGTCATGGAGAAAGGCGAGCAGATCGTCGAAAACGGCCATGCCGGCGACGATACCAAATTCGCGCGCTCCGTTACGGCAGGACGTAGCCGAGCAGCTGCTCCATCGTCTGCCCCTCGCACGCTGGGTCCGGGCTGATGAAGTGGTCGGCGCTCGCGCCGACGATGCAGCGGTAGAGCGCCTTCGCGCCGGCCGTCGCGGCCGCGTACGCATAGCCGAGCGGGCCGAGAGACTCGAGCCCTTCGCAATTCACGTCGCGCGAGACGAGGTCGTTCTGACCGGCGCGGCATTCATAGAGCATCACCGTCCCCGCCTTTTCGTCCCGGAACAGGTGGTAGCTCTGCTCGGTCGTGAACCCTGCGGGTGCGATGCGGGTCGAGGCCCAATGCCCGCGCGTCGAGCTCGAGCTCCGCGTGAGGCGTGTGTAGGGCAGATCCTCGAACCCGCAGGAGAGCTGCGGCGGCGTGAGATCGTTGCGGTTGGCGAGCGCCCACGTCGTCCACGCGGGCTTGACCGCAGAATTGACGTCGCGGAGACCGAGGAGCAAGCCGCCCTCGTTCACGTTGTCGATCATGCGGTGATAGACGTAATTGGAGATCCCAGGCGTGCCCAAGATGTTGCGGAAGCCGTTGCAGATCGCGGTCGCTTGCGCGGCGTCGCTCGACTGGGGCGTGGCCGAGCTCACGCCGCTCTCGGTGAGCTCGACGTCGAACGACGACGGAACGGTCGGAAACGTTTTACGCAAATACCCGAGCAAAACGCCGATATTTCCGTAGCTGACGACGGGCTCGTCGTCGGGCCCGAACGTGGGTGAGAACAAATTCGGCGCGTACGGATGGTAGGCGACCCGCCACGCGCGCGGGGCGACGCGTGACGCGAACCCGTTCAAGAACGTCCGCCCCGACAAGAGCGGGTTTTGCGCGCTCGGTGCGTCGACGACCATAAAGCTGTGCTCGAGCGAGATGAGGACCTTCGCGGTCGGCTGCTCGATCATGACGTGGTCGTAGGCCGACGCGTAATTGGCTGCATACGCGTCGAGCCACGCGGTCGTGTCGCACGCGGTGCCTTGCCCGCAGCCGATGTCGAACCAGTCGTTGGAGTTGACCTCGTTGTGGATGACGAAGTCGGCGACGCGCCCATGCCCGTGCTTGCCGTCGTAACGCTGCGCCATCGCGCCGACGAATCGTCCGTAATCGGCGGCGTCGTCGGGCGCGCAGAAGATGTCGAAGCCGGCGGCGGCAGGCGAGCACGGATGCTTCGTCCGCGCCCACGCCGGCACACCGTACAAAACGCCGGTGACGACGAGGCCGCGCGCGGTCCAATCGGCGATCGCGTCGTCGATTGGCGACTGCGGGACGAAGCAGTGCCCCTCGTATTCTTCTTGGCCCGCGTCGCACGGCGGCGGCTTTTTCGCCGGCTCCCACGAGAACCACGTCAGGTTCATCGCGACGCCTCCGGCGTTGTTGCCGGCGATCTCGTCCTTGTTCGGATAGAAATCGGGCTGCACCGCCTTGATGCGATACGCGGTGCGGGTCGGGTAGGGGAGCGGGCCGTCGGGCGCCGCATCGAGGGCCTCGGAGCCGTCGACGATCACGCCGCCGTCACCGAGCGCGGAGCCGTCGCCGGGCGCGTTGCCGCCGTCGCCGCCCGGGGTCGTCGTTCCGTCGTCGACAGCCGCGCCGCTGTTCGCACATGCGGCGAAGGCGAGCCCGAGCACGCCGGCGACGGAGGCAGCAGCGACGAAACGAGCGACGGACACGACCATGATCGGCACCCTGCCAAGGTGCGCTCGACCGCGCAAGTTGGTGCGCGATCGATCCAGGGCTCAGAGCGACGACAGGCCGCCTGTCATCGTCGGCTTGGTGCGCTCAATTGGGCTGCGACGCCGCGCCGCTCCAGTACGTCGGGATGCTGCTTGCGTCGTCCATGTGGAGCGCGAGCATGGTGACCTTCGGCGGTGCGCTCGTGAGGTCGACCTGCGCGATGGTGCCTCCTGATTCGAAGCAGTAGAGCGAATGGGCCGCGTAGGCGAGGCCCCAGCAACTCAGGTTCGACGTCAGGGTCGTCGCCGGCGCGCCGGTGAGCGTGTCGGAGAACGAGACGATCGCCGGGCTGGTGGAGGACGGAAATAGGAGCGACGCCCAGCACGTTCCGTCCTTCGAGCACGTCACGTCAGTCGCCTCGTCGTTCGTCGCATCGAGGAGGAACATGTTCTCCTTCGCGACGCCGTTGGCAGGGTTCACCGTGCCCACGTAGGCCGAGGTCAACCATGACACGCCGAGCATGTCGCCGGCGCTCCGGAAGCCGAGCGAAGTGTGCGTCATCGTCCGTGACGCGTCGATCGGCGTGCAGGTCGCTTGCGTGCCCGTGATTTGGATCGCGACGGTCGTGTAGTGCGAGTCCGTCCCGCCGTCGGCTTGGGTCACCGTCATGCTGGCGGCGCCGAAGAAGCGCCCGCTCGCGTCGATGGCGATGTCGTTCAAGAACCCGCAGTTGCCGCTGGAGAAGCTGGCGACGTGGTGGATCGTGTCGGTCGTCACGTCGAACGAGTAGATGTCGCTGCCCGTGATGCCGTAGATGAGCGGGGGTCCAGGCGGTTTGCCCGCGTCGGTCTCGCCCCCGCCCCCGTCAGGGTGCCCTTCGTGGCCAGCGTCGGTCGAGGGCGTGCCTGCGTCCGTGGACGAGACGCCGCCGTCCTCGCCGTGTACGCCTGACGACGTGTCATCGCCGCTCGTTTCGTCGGGCGCGACCGTCGTGCCGTCGACGCCGCTGCAATGAAGGAGCGCGGCCGCCGAGGCCGCGAGGAGAGTCGCCTGCAAGAGCACGCGGACGCTGCCGCGCGAGTGGTTGATGTACATCGTAAGTCAACCTACGCACGGGCCGACGAAATCTTCCCCAAAGCTTCAGGGATAGCTGCTGGACGAGCCTGCGCCGACCCATGCTGACGGCGGGGGATCGCCGATCGTCGCGATCGGCGTTACGGCGAGCGTCGTGACGTCGAGCGCGCTGACGACGCCTGTGGTGCCCGAAAACACATAGATATTGCCACCGTGGTAGGCGATGCCGCCGATGCCGGCGATCGGGAAGCTGCCGACCTCGGTGTAGCTCGCCGTGCTTGCACCGATCGCGAGCTTGCCGAGACAGGATGAGCCCGCGGGCGGGTCGGTCATGCAGGATCCCGCCGTGCCGACGACCCAGCAGGTGGCCCCAGCGCATGCGAGGTCACCGGCCGCGTCGTGCGGGAGCGCGTCCGATTGAAACGGATCGTCGTGACCGGTCGCGCGCACGACCACCTCGAGGTCTTTCGAGCTGCTCCGCAGAGCAAAGAGATTCGCGCTGGCGCCCGACCCTTGGAACGCGATCGCGAGCGACTTTTTGCTGTCCATCGGTCGCGACGCGCTGCACGTTGCAGTGACGGAGAGATCGACCAGAGTGCGATCGCCGTTCGGCCTCGACGTGAGACCGAGAAGCGCGCCTTCCGGATCGACCGCGAGATCGAACGGGTTCTGATCGCCGCAAGCGAACGTGCCGCGCTTCACGAGCTTTCCAGTCGGTACTTCGAGCGAGTAGAGATCGGTTGCGCTCGCGGCCCAGACGATCGGCTGATCGAGCGGGAGCTTCACGTCGGGCGGATCTCCACTGTCGCTTGGTGCGCTGCCGTCCTCGCCGCCGGGGCCGCCGTCGGCAAAGACCGGGTGACCGGCGTCGTGCTCCCCGGCGTCGTTTATGCCAGCTTTCGAGCTGTCCAGGATCGAGACGGTCCCGTCGTCGAGCCCGCATGCGACGGCGACGAGCGGAAACACGATGGCGAAGGCGAGAGCAGTGGCCGTGCGCATGAACGACCTTGCCATGGCTCAGGTCTGTCGTGTTCGCAAGACCGACGCCGACAAAAGATGCGCCCAGTGGCTTGACGCGCGAACCGTGTCGGGGATATTTCGCATGCGAAACATCCGCACACGAGGGAATCGCACATGACGCAAGATCTCAGGTTCGACGGCAAGGTGGTCATCGTCACAGGCGCGGGAAACGGGCTCGGTCGCTCGCACGCGCTCCTCTTCGGGAGTCGCGGCGCCAAGGTCGTCGTGAACGACTTGGGCGGCGGTCACACCGGCGGCGGCAAGAGCTCGGCGGCCGCCGACAAGGTCGTCGAAGAGATCAAGGCGGCAGGCGGCGACGCCGTCGCGAACTACGACTCGGTTGAGGACGGCGCCAAGATCGTCCAGACCGCGCTCGATCATTTCAAACGTATCGACATCGTCGTCAACAACGCCGGCATCTTGCGCGACGTCAGCTTCGCGAAGATGACCCAGGAGGACTGGGATCTCATCTACCGCGTGCACGTGCTTGGCGCGTTCCGGGTCACGCATGCCGCCTGGCCGCACCTGCGCGATCAGGGCTACGGCCGCGTGATCTTCACCGCCTCCGCCGCCGGCATCTACGGCAACTTCGGCCAGGCCAACTATGCGATGGCGAAGCTCGGCCTCCACGGCTTCGCGCAGACTCTGGCGCTCGAAGGGGCGAAGAAGAACGTGTGCGTGAACACGATCGCGCCGATCGCCGGCTCGCGCATGACCGAGACCGTGCTCCCGAAGGAGATCTTGGACTCGCTCAAGCCCGAGCTCGTCTCGCCGCTGGTCGCCTGGCTCTGTCACGAGTCGTGCGAAGAGAGCGGCTCGCTCTTCGAGGTCGGCGGCGGCTTCTACTCCAAGCTGCGTTGGGAGAGGTCGGAGGGAAAGACGTTCCGCATCGGTCGTCAGGTCACGCCCGAGAACGTGAAGGCGAGCTTTCCGGAGATCACGAGCTTCGAAAAATCGACCCACCCGGCCAACATCACCGCGTCGATGCAGCCGATCATGACGAACGTGCAGGCAGGTCCGAGCAAAGGCGGTAACGACCTCATCGACGTCGACCTCGCGCTCGGCTACGAGATGCCGCCGCAGACCTCGAGCTACGACGAGCGTGATCTGGCCATCTATGCGCTCGGCGTCGGCGCCGCGCACGATCCGACCGACCCGAGCGAGCTCCGTTACGTCTACGAGATGAATTCCGACGGCTTCCAGGCGCTGCCGAGCTTCGGCGTCATCCCGGCGCTGAACGTCGTCATGAAGATGGCGAAGGAAGGGAAGACTGCGCCCGGCATGAAGTACGGCTTCGACCGCATCCTGCACGGTGAGCAGTACCTCGAGCTCAAACGTCCGCTCCCGACCCACGCGACGCTCACCCACAAGGCGAAGATCAAGAACATCTTCGACAAGGGTCGACACGCGATCGTCGTCACCGAGATCACGAGCACCGACGAGTCAGGCGAGCCGCTCATCGTCAACGAGGTCACGACGCTCGTCCGCGGCGCCGGTGGCTGGGGCGGTGAGCGCGGCCCGTCAGCCGAGGTGAACGTGCCGCCGAGCCGCGCGCCCGACGCCACGATGACGGAGAAGATCGACGACAACCAGGCGCTTCTTTACCGCCTCTCCGGCGACTGGAATCCGCTCCACGTCGACCCGAATTTCGCCGGCGCCTTCGGCTTCAAGAAGCCGATTTTGCACGGCCTGTGCACGTTTGGGTACGCCGCGCGCGCTGTCCTCAAGAATTTTTCGAAGGGCGACGGCCGCTTCTTCAAGTCCATTCGCGTCCGCTTCTCCGAGAGCGTGTTCCCGGGCGAGACGCTCGTCACCGAGATGTGGAAGGAGAGCGACGAGAAGATCGTCTTCCAGTGCAAGGTGAAGGAGCGTGACAAGGTGGTCATCTCGAACGCCGCGGTCGAGCTCTACAAGGAGATCCCGGTCCTCAAGGCGAAGCCGAAGGCCGCTGTCGCATCCGCGGCCGGTGCGCCGTCTTCTGCGGTCGCCTCCGGTTCAGGAAGCGAGCCGAACAGCGCGGACATCTTCGGCGGCATCGCGAAGTACGTCGCCAAAAATCCAGACACGGCGAAGAAGATTCAGGTCGTCTACGTCTTCAAGCTCACCGATCCGGCCAGCACGTGGACTGTCAACTTGAAGGACGGGAGCGGCAGCGTCGCCGCTGGCGGAGACAAGGGCGACTGCACGCTCGAGCTCTCGGACGCCGATTTTCTGGCCATGTGCACCGGCAAGGCCGACCCGCAGAAGCTCTACTTCGGCGGCAAGCTCAAGATCGGCGGCAACGTGATGGCGTCGCAGAAGCTGGAGTTCTTGAAGAAGGTCGACCCGAGCGACGTCATTGCCGCGATGCAAGCGCGCGTCGCGAGCTCCGGCGGCGCGGTCCCGCCGACCGACGTCCCCGTCAAGACCGGCGGCGATGCCGGTGGCGCGCGCGCCGACGACGTCTTCGCCGCGATCGCCGATCATGTCGCCCGCAACGCCGACCTCGCGACAAAGATCCAGAACGTCTTCCAGTTCAAGCTCAAGAACCCGGTCAGCCTCTGGACCGTCGATCTCAAGAACGGAAAGGGCGCTGTCGCCGAAGGTGAATCGACCAAGCCCGACTGCACGCTCGAGATGGAGAACAGCGACTTCATCGACATGACGAGCGGCAAGGCCGACGCGCAGAAGCTCTACTTCGCCGGCAAGATGAAGATCAGTGGCAACGTGATGGCGTCGCAGAAGCTCACGTTCTTGAAATCGATGGATCCGGCGGCGGCGCAAGCGGCGGTCGCGAAGCATCGCGCAGCGGGCGGAGGTGCGGAAAAGAAGGCGGCGGCTCCCACCGCGAACAAGGCGGCGAACGCCCCTGCGATCCTCGAGAAGCTCGGCGCCAAGATCACGAAGAACCCGAGCCTCGTGAACGAGGTCGGCGCCGTCATCGCGTTCAAGATCACCGAGCCCGACGCGCTTTTCGCGGTCGACCTGAAAAATGCTCCGGGCGCCGTGAAGCCGGGCGAAGCGGCGGGCGCAGATGCCACCCTCACGATCGCAGACGAAGACCTCGGCGCGCTCACGAAGGGGACCGAGACGGCGCAATCGCTCTACCAGCGCGGCAAGCTCCGTCTCGATGGCGACGCGCGCGTCGCGCAGCGGCTCGGCTTCCTCAAAGACCTGGGCTGACGCGCGAGGCCGAAAAACGCGGCTCCAGAGAGTGCGGGCCGGTTGGCGCACATGCACCGACCGGCCTTTTTTCTGCCGCTTCGTTCACCTGAACGTCATTTCGTTCCGTGGCCGGATCGAAGATGCACGCTAGTCTGACCCGCATGCGGATTGGCATGTTCGGCTTGGGCGCGGCGATGGTCTTCGGCACGTGGCTCGCGGCGGTCTCGGGCTGCTCGACGGGAGACCCGGCCTCACCGACGATGAGCGGCGGCGATGGCGGCAACACCGGCGCGAGCACGACGGTGACGTTCCACAAGGACGTCGAGCCCATCTTGCAGGCGCACTGCCAGGGATGTCACGTCGCGGGCGGCATCGCGCCGTTCACGCTCACGTCGTACGAGGACGCGAAAGAGTCGGCGAGCGAGATCGTGAGCGCGACCTCGAAGAAGATCATGCCGCCCTGGGGCGCAGTCTCGGAGCCCGACTGCATACCGACGCACGGCTTCCAGCAAGATCCGTCGCTCACCGACGCGCAGATCGCGACGCTCGCCGCCTGGCACGACGCCGGCGAGCCGGAAGGCGATCCGAAAGACGCGCCGCCGCCGGTCGGTGCGCCCGTCACCGATTTACCCGGAGTGCAGCAGAAGCTCGCCCCTGCGGTGCCCTACACGCTGACGGCCGCGGGCGACCAATTCCGCTGCTTCATCCTCGACCCGCAGATCACGACGACGAAGTACATGAACGGCACCTTCTTCGTGCCGGGCAATGCGCAGATCGTCCATCACGCGCTCCTCTTCGCCGACACGAAAGACGAGGCGAAGAACAACGTGCCCGCAGGCGGGACGCCCGGCCAATACGACTGCTTCGGCGGGCCTGGTATCTCGAGCCCCACGCTCGTCGCCGCGTGGGCGCCGGGCGGCGTGCCGGCGGAGTACCCGTCGAACATCGGCATGCCGATCGCGCCGGGAACCAAGTTCGTTATGCAGGTGCACTACCATCCGCACACGACGGTCACGAACAACACCGACACGACTACGTTTCAGATTCGCTACACCGCTGCCGTGCCCGAGTACGACGTCATGAACCTCCTGCTCGGCAATGCCGAGAGCGCGTCAGATGGCCTCTTGCCCGGCCCTGACGATCCCGCGAGCGGCCCGGCGTTCATCATCCCGGCGAACGCGAAGGATCACACCGAAGAGATCCAGTACAAAATGCCGCAGGACATCGCGTCCATCCCCGGCGGGCTCTTCCTCTACTCGATCGCGGCGCACGAGCACTACGTCGGGGTCAAGCAGCGCATCACGATCCAGCACGCGGCGCCGACGGCGAGCATGCCGGCAAACGAGTGCCTGCTCAACGTGCCGCAGTGGGACTTCAACTGGCAGCGCTTCTACGCCTACCAGGGCGACGGCACCCTCGAGCACCTCCCGCAGATCGCGGCCGGCGACACGCTCGACATCAAGTGCACCTACGACAACACGATGGACAATCCGCTCCTCGCCGAGTCGCTCCACGAGCGGCAAATGAACGCGCCGGTCGACGTCAAGCTCGGCGAAACCACCTTGGACGAGATGTGCCTGGGCGGCTTCTCCCTCGTCCACAAACACGTGAATTGAAACCTGCGCTGAAACCTGCGCTGAATCCTGCCGGCGGCCGGCGCGTCGCCCGAATTCGGCCAGGAAGGCGGTAAAGTAGACCCGCGGCGGCGCTGGCCGCGCTATCTTGAACGGTAGCGTGGAGTCCCCGGTCAAGGTCGGTGAGGTGCTGGCCGACAAGTACAAGGTCGAGAAGGTGCTGGGCGCAGGCGCCATGGGCGTCGTCGTCTCGGCGCGCCACGTCGACTTGCAGCAGCTCGTCGCGCTGAAGTTCATGTTGCCGAGCGTGCTGCCCGACCAAGCCGCCGGTGATCGCTTCCTCCGTGAAGCGCAAGCCGCAGGTCGACTGCGCGGCGAGCACGTCGCGCGCGTGATGGACTTCGGTCGCCTCGGCGGCGGCGCGCCGTACATCGTGATGGAGTTCCTCGAGGGCGATGACCTCGACAGGATCCTTGATCGCGACGGCCCGTTCCCGGTCGCCACTGCGGTGTCGTACGTCATCCAGGCCTGCGCAGGCATGGCCGAGGCCCACACGCAGGGGATCGTCCACCGCGATCTCAAGCCGCAAAACCTCTTCCTCACGCATCGCCCTGACGGCACGCCGCTCGTGAAGGTCTTGGACTTCGGAATCTCGAAGCTGCAAGGCGACGTCTCGAGCGTGACTGCGACGCAGTCGACGACCGTCATGGGCTCGCCCGCGTACATGTCACCGGAGCAGGCGCGCTCGGCCAAGCACGTCGATTGGCGTGGCGACATCTATTCGCTCGGCGCGATCCTCTATCAAATCCTCTGCGGCCACCTGCCCTACGAGGCTGAATCGGTCGCCGGCATGCTCGTCGCGATCGTGAGCGAGCCGCCGACGCCGCTGCGCCAGCACGCGCCGCACGTCCCGCCGGAGCTCGAAGCGGTGGTGATGCGCTGCCTCGAAAAGAAGCGCGACGACCGGCCGCAGTCCGCGAAAGAGCTCGGACAGCTCCTCGCGCCGTTCGCGGATGGCGCGCGTGTCTCGTCGTGGGAGAACGACAAAACCCGCTCGACCGATCCGAATCCGTCTGCCGCAAAAGCGAACGCGCTGGCCGCGACGGCGAAAGACGTCGTCGTCACGACGATGCAGCCGTCGTCGCGCTCGGCGGCCAAGAGCGAGCCCTCCTCGTCCGCCCCTGCTTCCCAAAAGAAGGCGAAGAGCCCGCTGCCGCTCGCAATCATCGTCGGCGTCGTCGTGGCGCTACCCATCGCCGTGTTGGTTTTTTTGAAGACCGGCCATGCGCCCGCGCTCGATCTCGCGTCAGCGAGCGTCGCTTCCGTATCCGCGGCTCCTCCTGCGCCGTCGTCCGCAGCGGCCCTCGCGGCTCTCCCGCCGATCACTGAGCCGTCGGCCACCGCATCAGCGTCGAGCGCGGCGGCAGGCGCTCACGCCCGCTCCGACCGAGCTCGCGACCGCACACTCGGTCAGCCGACCGACGGCGTCGCACGCGGCAAAAGACGCGCGCGCCGCGCACACGGCCACGCCGACGCCGAGCGCGAAGCCTTCCGCGTCGGCCGCGCCGAAGCCCAACAGCGGTCTCTTCGATCACCCCGAATGATCTTCTTTTCTCACGCCATCGTCGACGCTCTGCCCGACAGCCACTCCGAGGTCCTTCACGTATGAAGCTTCGCCCGCTCGTCTTTACCGTCGCCCTTGCCACCGTGCTCCCGGCCTCGGCTCACGCTCAAACCGCCGCTGATCAGGCCATCGCGCGCACGCTCTTCGATGAAGGGATGCGTCTCTCGAAGGAGGGCAAGTACGACGAAGCCTGTCCCAAGTTCGAGGCGAGCCTCCGTCGCTACAGCGGCATCGGCACGCGCGGCAAGCTCGCCGAATGCTACGAGCAGGTCGGCAAGACCGCGAGCGCGTGGGCGCTTTGGAGCGAGGTCGCTTCGTTTTCGCGCAAGAACAACGAGCCCGACCGCGAGGCGTACGCGACCGAGCACGCCAAAGCGCTCGAGCCCAAGCTCTCGCACATTACCGTTCGCATTGCGCCCGAAGACCAGACGCTGGGCATCGTCGTGAAGCGTGATGGCGAGGCGATGGATGCCGCCACGTTTGGGGTCTCGGTCCCGGTCGACCCTGGCAAGCTCCAGATGGATGCCTCCGCGCCCGACCACCTGACTTGGCATCAGGAGATCGTCGTCGCGCCGCAAGGCAACGTCGCGATCGACATTCCGGCGCTCGTCGCCGCCCCGATCCAAGCGAAGGCGTCCACCGAGCCGCCGCCGGCCCGACCCGAGAAGACGAGCTGGCAGAAGCCGGTCGGCATCGCCGCGGTCGGCGTCGGTGCTGCGGTCGTCGTCACCGGCGCGGTCTTCGGCCTCGTCGCGAGCTCGAAGTGGAGCGACGCGTTCTCGAACGGCTGCAGCCACGACACCAACATCTGCTCGAATCAGAGCGCCTACGATCAGAGCAAGAGCGCCGGCAGCTTCGCCACGCTCTCGAACGTGTTCATCATCGGCGGCGCAGTCGTCGCCGGCGCGGGCGTCGTCCTCTGGGTCACTGCTCCCAAGTCGCATTCCGACGAGGCACCGAAGGCAGCGACGCTCGGCCTCTCACCCATCCCGCTGCCGGGCGGCGGCGGCCTGTCGCTCCACGGCAATCTCTTCTGAGCCGGCCTAGCGCTGCGTAGTTACGGCCACACGCGGGCGATGTACCAGCCGAGCGTGTCGCTGCTGCCGACGACGACGATGCGTCCGAACGCGTCGACGGCGACGTCGTGGAATTCGATGCGGGAGGTCGGGCCTCCCACGGCGCTGAAGGTGCCGTTCGAGCCGAATGACGTGTCCTGGCTGCCGTTGCTCTCGAAGCGAGTGATGAACGCGAATTCGCTCGTCGAGCCGCCGTTCTCGCCGACGCCGAGCATCTTTCCGTCGCGCTGCGCGGTCGCGGCAGCGAACGGGCCGTCCCAGGTGCCCCCGTGAGCGAGCCCGCGCGCCGGCGAGATGACGGCGAGCGAGCTCGAGTCGAATACCGCGATCGAGTGACCGCCGCCGGTCATGAAGCCGCCGAAGACACCGATTCGGTCGGCGCTCACCGCGAGGGCGCCCTCCGAAAGATATTGGCTCGTCGTGCCGGACGTCGCGGTGCCGGCGTCGGCGAAGGCGCTGTCGAGGCGTTGGGTCCACAAGAGCACGCCCGCGTCCGGCGTCGTGAGCGCGCCGCCGACGATCGTATTTCCGCTCGAATCCGGGTCGATACCGGCCGCGGCGACGGTCGCTCCGTAGCTGACGATGTTGGCCGTCTTGCCGCGGATCCGCCACGCACGTGACTCTTGGGCGGGGTTCGTGATCGACGCAGTCGCGAGCACGTCGCCGTTCGCGGCGAGCGCGAGACCGGTGACCGTACCGCTTGCGTCGTTCGAGCCCTGCTTGGCGAAGTAGGTGCCCGAGCTCGCGAAGGTTGCGTCGATCGTACCCGAAATCTGGTTCAAGCCGTCACCGCCGCCGGCGACGAGCACAGTGCCGCGCACGACGATCTTCGAGCCGGTGCCGCTGCCCGAGCCGAACGCCTTGATCGCGGTGTCGAATGCGCCGTCGGCCGTGCCGTCTTCGCCGTAGCGGCGGATGATCCACGGTGATGAGCCGCCGATGACGTAGATCTTGCCGTCGTCACCGCACGCGACGCCGTTCGCGGACGCGGCGGTTCCGGGGACGTCATTCACGATGCCGTTCACGCCGAAGGTGCTGTCGAGCGTGCCGGGCGCCCCAGCGACGACGAGCGGGATCGTCACCGTGGCGCTCGCGCCGGTCGTGACGGTGAGCGATAGCGATGTGAGCCCGAGGGTGGCCATCGCGGAGGCCGATATGTGTAGTTTCCCTGTATTCGAGCCCGCGGCGAGCGTGAGGTCGGCGACGCTGACGCCGCTCGCGCCCCCGTCGGCTCCTGGACCGGCATCGCCGACGGCAGCGAGGACGATCGTTGCATCACCGCCGAAGCCGCCGCGTTGGAGCGTGACGTCGACGTCGAGCGCTTCGCCGCGGTGCACGAGCGCGAGCGAAGGCGAGAGCGTGAGGAGCGAAGCCTGGCCGCCGTCCGTCGTCGTGCTTCCGTCGGTCGTGCTTGCGTCGGTCGTGGGCGCGCCGTCGTTCGCGAGGCCGGTGTCGGGCTCGCCGCCGTCACCTCCGGTCTGGGCCGGCGAAAACGTCGTGTCGTCGATGCCGAGGATCGCTTGGCAGCCGAGCCCACCCGCGATCGCGAATGAAGCCGAAATAAACGCGAGTCGGAGTCGATTGCTCATGGCCACAGCCTTGCGAGATAAGCGCCGACTGTGTCGATTTCGCCGACGACGTACACGCGTCCCCAGCTGTCGACCGCGGTGTCGTAGAACGTGGCGTCCGGCTTTCCGCCGAACGAGCTGATGTTGAACGCATACGAGGGGTCGAGCCCGCCGTCGGATCGATAGACGTGTAGGTACGCGTTGTGGGACTGGCTTCCGCCGTTGATGCCGGTGACGAGGACGTCACCATTCGGGCGCGCTGCGATCGAGCCGTAGCCTTCGTCCCACGTCCCGTTGGACGGGTAGTCGAAGAGCGCGACCGGGTTCGCGGTCGTGCCGTCGAAGACGCCGAACGCGCCTTCGACGTGCTGGGTCTCGGTGCTGGCGATCACGATGCGTCCATCGCCCGTGACGACGAGATCGTTCGCGATGTAGGCGCGTTCGGGCGAGCCGTTGAGCTGGGTGCTGGCGTCGAGCGTGTCGTCGAACGTGCTGGCGAAGAGGATGGTCCCGCCGTCGGCGGTGGTGAAGGTGCCGCCGGAAGCGACGACGCCGGTCGGGCCGATCGCGACCCCGGCCGGCTTGCTCGCGGTCGTGTATCGGTACGAGTCGAAGGTCTTTCCGTGGATGCGGTAGACGACGCCGAACACCGGCGCCGACGTGATGTAGGCGCTCGCCAGGACGTCGCCGTTCGCTGCGATCGCGAGCCCTGTCACCGAGCCGTTCGCCTCTGGATTGCCGCCGACCTGCGCGTAGAACGTCCCGGTGCCGCCGAACGTCGCGAAGAGCGCGCCTGCTGTCGTCATCTTGCGGATCGCGAGCCCGCCGCTCGAGGTTCCACCGACCAGGAGCGCGCCGCCGCGGACAGCGATGCGCGCGGCGTTGCCATCGAGAGTCGCTAGGGTCGCGGCGATCGCGTCGTTGCTCTTTGTATCGGCGACCCCGTTCGTGTCGTAGTGACGGACGACCCAACCGCCGTTGCCCATGATCCAGGGTGAGTCGTTTTCATCGATGGCGATCTGGCGGTACGACAGAGTCGGATTGTCGATGATCGCGCCGCCGGTGCCGAAGGTCGTGTCGAACGTGCCCGGCGCGCCCGCGACGAGGAGAGGAACGGCGACTGTCGAGGTCGTTGCGGCCTGCACCGTGAACGAAGCCGTGGTCACTCCGACCGTTGCGGTCGCCGAAGCAGAGAGATGGAGTGTGCCCGTCGTTTGTCCGGCCGGGATCGTGACCGCTGGCGCGCTCAGCCCGTTGGTGCCGCCGTCCGCGTCGAGGCCGGCGTCGCCGACCGATGTGAACGTGACCGTGACCGCCCCGGCGTAGCTCGTGCGCGTGACGCTCGCCGTGAGGTCGACCGTCTCCCCTTCGTGCACGACCACGCGAGTCGGGGAAATGGAAACGAGCGCGGTGCCGGCGTCCGACCCGCCATCGGAGCTGCCTCCGTCGTCGGCCGGCGATGCGTCGTTTTCACCGCTCGAATCGTGGAAGGTCGTGTCGTCGATGCCGAGGATGGCCTGGCACCCGATTGCGCCCGTCGCAGCTGCCACGGCCCACCAAAGACGAGCTCTCTTCACGGTAGAGATACTACGGCGATACCGGTCAAAAAGGTGCGATTAGCGCGCGTCTCGGCCGGTTTTTGAGCGGACAGGTCTTTCGTTGGGCGCGCGTGCGACGAGCAAGACATCGCCGATGACGTGATCGCCGAAAATGAGGCGCATGCGAAAGGTTCGTGTGCTAAGTAATTTGCCAGTTCCTTCCAGAGAGGTGTTTCGATGAGTAAGCGCGTGAACGTCATCGGCGTCGGCATGGTCAAGTTCGCAAAGCCCGGCGCGAGCGAGGAGTACAACGTGATGGCGTCGAAGGCGGCGAAGATCGCGCTCGCCGACGCGAAGGTCGACTACTCCGAAATCGAGCAGGCCTACGCCGGGTACGTCTATGGCGACAGCACCTGCGGTCAGCGCGCGGTCTACGAGATCGGCCTCACCGGCATCCCTGTCTTCAACGTGAACAACAACTGTTCGACCGGAAGCACCGCGCTCATGCTCGCGCGCCAGGCGATCGAAGGGGGCATTGCCGAATGCGTCCTCGTCGTCGGCTTCGAGCAGATGGAGAAGGGCGCGCTCGGCAGCAAATTCACCGACCGCACCAACCCGCTCGACAAGCATGCCGGCGTCATGAACAGCGTCCAAGGGTTCACGCAAGCGCCGCCCGCCGCGCAGATGTTCGGCGGCGCGGGACGCGAGTACCGCTGGAAGTACGGCACCAAGCGCGAGACCTTCGCCAAGGTGAGCGAGAAGGCGCGCAAGCACGCCAACAACAACCCCTACGCGCTCTTCACTGATCTTTTGAGCGTGGAGGAGATCTTGGCCGCACCGGAGGTCTTCGATCCGCTCACGCGCTTCCAGTGCTGCCCGCCCACGTGCGGCGCCGCGGCGGCGATCCTCTGCAGCGATGAATTCGCGAAGAAAAAAGGCATTTCGAAGCCTGTCTACATTGCCGCGCAGGCGATGACGACCGACTACGGGTCGTCGTTCGGCGACAGCATGATCAAGATGGTCGGCTTCGACATGACGCAGAAGGGGGCGCAGATGGTCTACGAAAAGGCAGGCCTCGGCCCCGAGGACGTCGACGTCATCGAGCTCCACGACTGCTTCACGACCAACGAGGTGCTCACCTACGAAGCGCTCGGCCTCTGCAAAGAGGGCGAGGCCGAGAAGTTCATCTGGGACGGAGACAACACGTACGGCGGCAAATTCGTGACGAATCCGTCGGGGGGCTTGCTCTCGAAGGGCCATCCGCTCGGCGCGACCGGTCTTGCACAATGCACGGAGCTCGTCTGGCAGCTCCGCGGTCAAGCCGACAAGCGACAGGTCCCGAACGCGCGCGTTGCGCTCCAGCATAATTTGGGACTGGGCGGTGCGTGCGTGATCACGATGTATAGGCGGGACTGAGCCGACTCGTAAGCCGAGTGGCGGCTTCGTGCGAAGACCGAGAGCGCGTGTGGTACTGGCTTCCTGACTCTCGTCAGCGCGGTGCGCGGCCCTTCAGGAAAAGCTGGTGTGCCGCCGATCTCGGTCGCGAGAAAATGTGGCAGACAGCGCTCGTTCGAGCTCGGATGCGAACGAGACGATTCGGAGGCGGTGTAGTTACGTCCAGCAGCCTGAAGGTCGGACGAAATCTCAACCCGCGAGGGTGGTGCCGGGATCGGGCGCTCGCGTGGCGAAGAGCTCGACATGACCGCATGCAGTGCACCGCCGGGCATCGATGGCCTTCGCTTCGACGTCAGTCAGGTTCACCCCGCCGCCCGTTCGAAGGCGCTTGAGAAACCCGGCGTTCGCCGTCGGCGCTCCCTTAATCCAGACCGCGACCCACGTCTGCGCGGTGCCGGTGTCAGGGATGAACCCTTCTTCGAGCGCACCACCACATGCTGTGCATTTCATCCTTGCAACGATACTGCGGCTCGAACCAAGGCGCACTTGTCCTGCGCGCGCGTCGGAGAATGGATCATCCCCGGAACGCGCGACGGCTCTCAGTATCGCCGACGCATCCAACTAAGTAAGGCTGCCTGGCTCTCCTGAAGGTTCGCCGGCCGAATGGGTGCTTTCGGCCACCAGAACAGCTGCTCCCTTTCTCGATCACGGGAGAAGGACGTTTGATCGATCGCACGAGCTCCATCGCGGCGTTCTCTTGCGACGGGCGCGTGGCTCGTCGGCGGGGCGCTGCCGTTGTCGTTCACCGTCCGATCTTCGTCGCCAATTTGCTCCCCGCGCTCGGCTCACGCCCCCTCACGCTTGCTCCGCAAGCGCGCGCCTCCCTGGCATCGGCTTACGCCGAGCGCTTTGCGGTACAAAGCGCGTTCAAGATCGCTGACGGAGGGCGCTCGGTCGCTTGCGGTTGCTTGTTCTCGCTTCGCTCGCCCGTAGGATACGGACGCGGCACGGAGCGTGCTCGTTGGTTGGGCATGCGAACCTCGATCGCTCTGGCTTTTGTTGGATTTGGCGCTGTTTTTGGGGTGGCTTGTGGGGGGAGCACTGCCGATGTCCCTGACAACCACGACGCGGGGGCGAGCGACGGTGGCACACCTGCGACATGTACCGACGGCGCGTGTCTTTCGGGCGAGGTCGATTGGGGGCCCACCGGCGGGCTCGTCTCGGCGATCGACTCGAGCAGCGTGTCGAGCTGTACGGCCTACGTGCATTCGCGGTCGGAGGGCGGGAGCGGCTCGCAGCTCTCCTGCACCGGAACGCTCGAGACCGCGTGCAGCACGTCCACCATCGGAGCCGCCGAGCTCGCCGCCGCGCTTTCGAATTCGGACGTCGCCGCCGCCTTCGCAAATTCGGCAACCACCAAGGTCTATGGAGGCGACAGCCGACCGTGCGACGGCTCGGTTCTCCAAGTGACCTACGGCGGCAAGACGATCGATATCGGAAGCGACGTTTGCGAAAATTGTGGAGGACCCACGGACTGCACCGCCGTCCCGAAAGGCCTCCGCACCCTAGCCACCACGCTTCAAAACCTAGACACTCAAGAGCTCGCAACGCCCTCCTGCAAATCCGTCTTCCCGTAGCGAGCGAAGCGAGAACAGGCCATCGCGAGCGAGGAGCGAAGCGACCACTTCCTGGCACAAGCGGCCCTCCGCCCGCGATCTTGCTCCTCGTTTTGAGCGAAGCGAAAAACGAGTCGGCGTAAGCCGAGCGCAGGGGAGGCTCACGTGTGCAAAGCGCGCGCGAGGGGGCGGTAGGGCGGTAGCCCCACCAGGGTCATCACGAAAACGACGGTGCTTACCGCTCACCGCTTCTGCCGCCCATGAGGCAGCTTAGCAACCGCATCTTCATCGGCCCGCTCGTCGCTGAGCAGCCAGCGAATCGCCGTCTGCTCGTCCTGAAAAAAACTGAACTCCGCGAGGCCGCTCTCCTGCGAGAGCCTCCTGATCTGCATGGACGTGAGCATCCCGGCGACCAGGTTCGCGGAGCGCAGGATGCCGTGGATGGCCGATTTGGACATGAGGTCACCATGGACCTTCTGCACGGACGGACGCTGCGTCGGGTAACGCGACAGGTCGGCGAGGACGAACGATGGGACGGACGCGCGGAGCGGCTTGCGGGCTTCGGTGACGGCGTCACGGAACTTGAGCGCTAGGGCATCGTCCCACATACCCCACATGCGCAAGTAGAGGATGCGCGTCTTCGGGTCGTAATGGACGCGAAAACCGACCTGATCATCTCCGCCGGTCCACATCGTTCCGAGCGAGCCTTTCCAAAGGGGCCACCGGAGCGTGAGCTGCGGCGCCTCGAGATCTATCGTGCGTGACGGCCATTGTCGCAATAGAAGAGGCCGCCTTCACGACAATAGTGCTCGAGCTAGAGCGCGTCACGGTCGTCGACTTCCTAAGAAGGAGAAGGTTTGTCGCTGCCCCGGAGCCGGCCTCCGGGGACGAGCGACCTTTGATGAACCAAGCCCATCGCAAGCGTTGGTCCATCGCGAAACACCACATTTTGTGGGCTTTCACCGGGGGACGATCTGGCCGGGACGAATTTCGTGCTGGCCCTGGCCACGCGCCTCACGCTCAGCCTGCTTAGGCCCGAGCTCTTCGAGCCTATAGATAGGCGCCGCGTCGACGAGGTGGTCGCGGACAGCGCGGGAATCGTCCCAGCCAGGTGAGAACCTCGAAATAGCCTTGAAAATAGGCAATTTCGCGCGGCACGACGCTCGCTAAGGGGACCGTCGTGCTCGCCATCGCTCTCGCATCCACGCTCTTCGGCCTCGACGGTGTCCTCGTTCGCGTGGAGGTCGAGGCCGCGCGCGGCGTCCCCTCCTTCGAGCTCGTCGGGCTTGCCGAAGCGGCCGTGCGCGAGAGTCGCGTCCGGGTGAAGAGCGCGCTCGCGCAGCTCGGGGTCGATATCTCCGAGCACCGCATCACGGTCAACATGGCACCGGCCGACCTCAAGAAGTCGGGAAGCGGGTTCGACTTGGCGATCGCGGTCGCCACGCTCGCCGCGCTCGGCATCGTTCCAGCGGACGCGCTCGAGGGCGTTCTCTTTTTGGGAGAGCTGTCGCTAGCCGGGGCGCTCCACGCGGTGCGCGGCGTTCTCCCGCAGCTCCTCACCGCGAAGGCGGGCGCCATCGCGCGGGCCGTCGTCGCGTACGACAACCTGTTCGAGGCGGGCCTCGTGCGCGAGGTCGCCACCCACGGTGCTCGTACGCTGGAAGACGTCGTGGCCGCGCTCCGCGGCGAAGGCGGTCTCGTGAAGGCACGATTGCCCGAGCCGACCGCCACGGTCGAGCCGCTCGAGGACATGGCCGACGTGCGCGGACAGGCATCGGCACGCCGCGCGCTCGAGGTCGCCGCTGCCGGCGGTCACAACCTCTTGATGATCGGCTCGCCGGGCGCGGGCAAGACCATGCTTGCACGCCGCTTGCCCGGCATTTTGCCGCCGCTCGCGTTCGACGAGGCGGTCGAGGTCGCTGCCATCCACAGCGTCGCCGGCGCGCTCCCGGCCACGCGGAAGATCCGCTTCGACCGCCCTTTTCGCGCCCCTCACCACACAGTGAGCGAGGTCGGGCTCGTCGGCGGCGGTGACCGCGCGCGGCCGGGGGAGGTGAGCCTCGCGCATCGTGGCGTGCTCTTCCTCGACGAGCTCCCGGAGTTTCGTCGCTCGGCGCTCGAGTCGCTTCGCCAACCGCTCGAAGACGGGCATGTCGTCATCGTCCGCGCCGGCGCGCGAGCAACCTACCCCGCGCGGGCGATCGTCGTCGGCGCGATGAACCCGTGTCCGTGCGGTCACCAAGGTGACGGCTCGGACCGCTGCAGCTGCTCGGCCGACCGCATCCGCGCGTATCGCGCCCGGGTGAGCGGTCCGCTCCTCGATCGCATCGACGTCCACGTCGCGCTCGCGCCGGTGAGGGTCGTCTCGCTTCAGAAGGCGAAGGTGGGCGAGCCGTCGGCGGTCGTCCGTGCGCGCGTCGAGGCCGCGCGAGCGATGCAACGCGAGCGCTTCACAAAGAAGGAGACGTCATCGCCGCTCAACGCCACGCTCACGTTGAACGATCTCGAGCGCGTCGCCGCCCTCGACGAACGCGGCTCGCAAGCGCTCGGCCAAGCGGTCGCGCATCTCGGTCTGTCGGCGCGCGCGTACGTGAAGGTGCTGCGTGTGGCCCGCACCGTCGCTGATTTGGCCGGAAAAGACGCGGTCTCTGAAGCCGATGTCGCCGAGGCGATCGCCGCGCGCGTCCTCGACCGCGCCGCTAACAGCGGTCGGCTCGCCACCGCGAGCTGAAAGAGGTCGTACCGATTCGCGCGTGCGGCCTCTGCTCCCGCCGCTCGTCGCGCAACAAACGGGAGCGATAAAAAAAGAAGGAAGAACCAATGATGGAACAAATCCAAGACAAGATGCGAGCCCTCAAGAGCGTCGTGACGGCGGTCGAGAAACAGTTCGGAAAGGGCGCCATCATGGCGCTCGGCGACGAAGACGGCGTCGAGCCGATCGGCACGATCTCTACGGGCTCGCTCGCCCTCGACCTGGCGACAGGCATCGGCGGCTATCCGCGTGGTCGCGTCTGCGAAATCTACGGGCCGGAGTCGAGCGGCAAGACGACCCTCGCCCTCCACGCCATCGCCGAGGCGCAGAAGGCGGGCGGCGTGTGCGCGTTCATCGACGCCGAGCACGCGCTCGACGTGAACTACGCGCGGGGCATCGGGGTCGACACCGAGAAGCTCCTGGTCTCACAGCCCGACACGGGTGAGCAGGCGCTCGACATCACCGAGATGCTCGTCCGCTCGGGCGCGGTCGATCTCATCGTCATCGACTCGGTCGCGGCGCTCACGCCGAAGGCGGAGCTCGAAGGCGAGATGGGCGACTCACACATGGGCCTGCAGGCACGGCTCATGAGCCAAGCGCTGCGAAAGCTCACGGCGATCACCTACAAAACGGGGACAACGCTGCTGTTTTTGAACCAGCTCCGCCAAAAAATCGGTGTCACCTTCGGCTCACCGGAAACCACGACGGGCGGCAATGCGCTCAAGTTCTACGCGTCAATGCGGCTCGATGTGCGTCGCATCGGCCAAGTGAAAGTCGGCGATGAGCCCGTCGGTGGGCGCACGCGCGTCAAGGTGGCCAAGAACAAGTGCGCCCCGCCGTTCACGGAGGCCGAGTTCGAGATCCGTTGGGGCGCGGGCGTCGACTCGATGAGCGAGCTCATCGACCTCGGAGTGAATCGTGGCCTTGTCGAGCGGAGCGGCAATCACCTGTCGTTCGCCGGCTCACCGCTCGGCAACGGCCGTGAGCGCTCGCGCGAGACGCTCTCGCAGAACGCGGAGCTTCAGGGGACCTTGCGACAAGCGATCGTCGCGGTCGGTCCGACGCGCCCGGGTCGTCGCACCGAGCACGAGGCCTGACCTCAGCGTGTCATGCGCGCCGTCGATCGACGATGGCGCGCAAGGCACTGAGGTCTTCGCCGCCGAGCTCGCGAAGCGCGGTGAGAGCGGCGAGATAGACGATGACCACGCCGCCCGACGCGGCGATGGTGAGCAGACGCCCGAGCGTCCCGACGTGCGTCCCGGCAAAGACGAGCACGCCGACGACGGCGACGACCCGCACGATCGAAAGCAGCGGGACGAAGCCGCCCGCGATGCGAGACACGACGAGGCCGGCGACGACGAGCCCTAGTGCGATGGCGCCAGCGACCGCGAGCGCATTGCCCTCGAGCTGCGCATGGCCGAACGGCGCGTGCGCGGCCAAGATCCAAGATGCGGTGCCGACGACGACCAACGTGACGAAGCTGAGAGCCGCGGCGATGCGCTCACGGCCGAGGCTCGCGAGGACCGTCATCGCAATCCCGAACATCGTGAATGCCCCTTGGCCCAGAGCCAACGTCCGCAATGTGTCCGCGCCGCGCGCGGCTGCATCGGCCCCGTACACGAAGTACAGGACCGAGCCGGGGAGGGCAGCCACGACGGCGACGAGCGCGCCCGAAGCCAGGAGCGCGATGCGTGCGCCTCGCTCGACGTAGCGACGGACCGCTTCCTGGTCCTTCTCTGCGTGGGCGCGCGCGACCAGCGGAAAGAGCACCTGCGTGACGCTCATGACCAGCTGGTAAGGCAAGAAGGCGAAGTACTGGCAGTAGCGATAGATCCCGACCCATTCGTCCGCCGCCTTGCTAGCAGCGCCGCCCACGAGATTGGTCGTATGCGCGGCTTGCGAGAGGAAGCGGCCGAGCAGCACGATGTCGACCTGCATCAGCGCATTGGTGAGCAGCTGCGTGAGCGCGAGCGGCCCGAGGCCAGCGAGATAGACCTTCCAGTCGAACGAGGCGGCACCACCTTTTTTTCCGGTGCCGGACCAACGAAGCGCGACGGGGATGATGCACGCGGCGGCGAGAGCGAAGCCGACGACGGCGCCGAGCGCACCGGCTTGCATCTTCTTGTAGAAGAGCCAGCCGAAGCCGACGAGCGCGCTGGTGCGGAGGACGGCGAAGATCGCGTCGAGCGAGGCTTGCTTCGTGAACCTTCCGCGGCCGTTGAGCGCGCCGATGAGCGGTGCGTACGAGCCGTAGAAGAGGACGACGAGCGAAAGAACGCGGAGCGGCGTGACGATGTACGGCGCCTCTTCGAAGGCGGCGACGAATGGAGCTGCGAGCCAGAAGAGCACGGCGAGCGCGAACGCGATCGGAACGTGGAGGCGCAGGGCGCGGCGGAAGACGTAGGGGTCGTTCTCGCCGGCGCCGGCGACGGCGCGGCTGACGCCCTGCACCGAGCTCGAGACCATGACGTTGTTGACGACGCTCGCGACCGCGAGGACGCGTGCCAAGACGCCGAACGCGGCGACGCCGATCGCACGTGGCAAGAGCGTCTGTTGGATGAGCCCGCTGAAGATGAAAAACACCTTCGCGCCGAGGACGGCGACGCCGCCACGGCCGGCCTCTTGCGCCTGAGAGCGGGCCTGCGTACCAGGCGGCGGGTTGGCGGGGTCGACGGGTTGAGCGGTCTGGGTCACGGCGAGCGTAAGGCGACCGGCGGCACGTCGAAGAAGATCGCGTCCGGGCGCATCGTCAAATCGCACGCGCCGGCCTTGTCGAAAAGATGAATCGGATACTTCCCGTTCGTGGTCGACTTGCGGCGGTCGCCCACGGCGAGGACGTCGCCCATCCAACTGAGCCCGGCGAGATCGAAGCCCGGCGTCGAAAAGAGCGCAGTTTTCGCGGTCGTGAGCGCCTTGCCCGCGTTCGCGTCGAACGTGACGAGTGACGTCGCATTCACCGTCGGGGTCGGATCGGCGACGATCGCCGCGCCGCACGCGCCGTTCACCGCGACCGCCGTCGCGCTCGCGCCGAGGTCGCTCTCGCCGAGCAGCCAGGTCGTCGTGAACGAGGCCGGGTCGAAGCGCTCGATCCCCGCCGTCGCCTCGGTGGCGTCGTTGAAGCTGCCCGGGGCGGCCAGGTAGAAGACGCCGTTCGCCTGCTCGATGTCGCCGAACGGGTCACGCCCCTGCAGCGTCGCGACCGCGTCGAAGTGCTTGGACGCGACGTCGATCTGCAAGAGGAACGACGGCAGCCGTGAGACGAGCGCATTGCCCTGCGCGTCCTTCTTGTCGTCGAGGCGCTCGAGCGCGACGAACGCCTTCTCCACGCCGTTCACCGTCGTCACCGCCACCGCGCTCGCGTTCGGATTGCCGTCTGGATCTTGCGAAGAGAGATCGATGGGGAAGGGGTCGGCGTTCGGCGCCAAGACGAGCATCGTAGGCACGTTGAAGCGAGGAACCCAGAGCGCGCCATCCGCCGATACAGCAGCGCTTTGCGCATTCGCATACCCGCCATACGTCGGAGCCTTCACATCATGCTTCGCGATCGGCGTCGCCTTCTTCGCATCGAGCTCGAACACGAGATCTTGATCGCGCGCGAGGAAGAACGCGCGCCCGTGCGAGACCGCGAGTGCCGGATCTTTGCCGAGGTCGATGCCGGCGTAGGGAAGGCCTGAGCAGCCCGCGAGCGTGAAGCCGCCTACTTTGCTCTGGGCGGCGAAGTCGCTCGCGGCGACGAGCATGTCGAAGCCGTCCGCGCACGTGGGAGCCGACGCTGGCGGCGACGAGCACGCCGCGAGCGCGACGACGGCCGCGCCAACGCTCGAAATACCTGAAAATACGCCGCTTCGCACGGCGCGCATCCTACTCGAATCGGACCACGCCGCTAGGTCGAGACGCGCTCCCTACTTCGCGTGCGTCGGGTCGAGCAGCTTGCCGTCGGGCGTGAGCCCGGCCGCCTTCCAACGGTCTTCTTCGCTCGGCAGATCGGGCTGCTTCGGCGCCGTCACGTTCCGAATCGTCACCTTCGAGCCTCGTCCCGCGAGCGGACCGTCGTTCGCGACCGCGACCTCGATCCGCAGCGGGGTGTCGGGAGCGGCAGTGGTGTGCACGCCGTCGAACGTCGCCGTGCCGTCACCGGTGGTCACTTTGCCCCCTTGCACGCGCGTCGAGAAGTACTTCGCGACGGCCTCTTCGCTCGGCTCGCCGTACGCGTACGCGACGTCGACGAACTGCCGCTCGATCGTCATCCCGCGCGGGAGCATCACGCCGAATGCACCTTCCTTCCCTTCGAGCAGCTCACCGGGGGCGAGATGATCGATCGGCGCGAGGCTCGGCGTCGCCGTCGGCGCGGACGCCTGATCGTGATGGTCTTCGTCGCGATGGCACGCCGCGAGGGCGACCATCGCGACGAAGGCGAGAGCTATTCGACGATCGCTGCCCATGAGTCCACGCTCGTCGCCGTCACCGGCCGCGGTAAGGCCACCGAAACGCTGAGGGGCTGGCCGGTCGCGTTCTGACCGCCGACCTGCGCGAAGAGCGACGGCGTCCCCGCGTTCACGTTCTGAGCCATATAGTGCGTCGCGCCCGGCACGTAGGAGTCGCTCACGCCCTGCGACGTATCCGAGCACGTCGGCGTGATGTTGATCGAGACGCCGGGGATGAGCTTGCCTGCGAACGGCGAGCTCGCGCTGCCTTGCGTCGGATCGTAGTAGTCGGGCGTCGGCGCGACGAGGAGCGGATTGAAGCGCGGGACGCCGCCGAGCTGCGGAGACGCCGAGTCCTTCGCAAGCTCGAAATCCCGACCCCACAAGAGCGGTGTACCGAGCGTGCAGACCGCCGTATTGGCCGGTGCCGTGAAGGTTGCAAAATACAAGGTTCCGTCGAACACCGCCATCGGGCCGGAGACGCGCTGACCGTTCACGAAGCGGAGGAACCAGTTCACGTTGCCACGGAGCGAGCCGACGCCCGCCGTCTGTGCGAGGCGCTCGGTCACTGAATAGACGAAGTCGGTGCCGCTGCCAGTGAAGGTCTCTTGGTCGCCGGTGGCGAACGAAACGACGACGTTGCCGATGTTGTCGATCGAGACTGTCGGCGCGATCGCGATGGGTTGGCCGTCTTTCCAGGGCGTCGTCGTGACGACGTTCGGGTCGGTGTTGTACGCGTCGACGAAGAGCTCGCCTTTCCACTGGCTCGGGTCCTGGTTGGAGAGGTCGAAGCGCCACATCGTTCCGTCTTGGTCGCCGATGAACACGCGCTGCGCGATCGCGCCGACGTCGCTCGGATAGACGACTGGCACGCCGGTCATGGGCGAATCGAGCGGCGTCGGGCGGAGCTTGTTGGCGGTGATGATTGCCGCCGGAGCGTCGGCCTGGCGCATGAACGTGCGGATGATCTCACCGGTGTCGAGACGGACAATCGAGAGCGAGCGCCCGTTGCCGCTCCAGCACTGCACCTGCGTGCGCGCCGGGTAGAGGTTGTTCGGTGGCGAGGCGAGGCTCGCGGAGGAGAGCGGCGCGTCGGCGGTGTCGCTGTCGCGGTTGCAAGGGAGCGACGAGGTCGGTGAGCCGTCGGTGCCGCCCGGCAAGATCGCGACGCCGACCTCGTGCGCGCCCGTGCCGTCGAGGTCCGCGAAGATCGTCGTGATCGCAGGCGTGGCCGAGTGCGCGCCGAAGACCTGCTTCGTCGAGCTCGGGACCGATGTGAGCTGCCAACGGAACTGCGGGCCGCCGCCGGCGACGACGGGCGTGCGGTTGTCCGGATCGGTCACGTCGACCGCGTAGTAACCCTGCGCGCCCGAGCCGAACCCTGCGACGAGCATCGTGTGCCAGCGCGTCGGGTCACCGAGCTGCGCCCCGCCGCGATCGAGGACGACGTCTTTCACGACCGGCGCGCCGTCGAGCATGAGCGTGTGACCGGCGGGGTAGACGCCGAGGAGCTTCGGAAGCACCGCTGGCGGCAAGAGCGCCCACATCTCGTTGTTCTGCTGGGCCCCGACGCCCGTGTTGAACGCGTGGAGCAGGCCGTCGTTCGTCGCGGCGTAGAGGACCGTCGGGCGCTTCGCGTACGTCGACGAGTACGACGCGTACGTCCCGTCACGAATGACCGCGCTCGGCGGACCGATGACCGTCGGCGTCGCGTGGAAGATGTCGCCCAGGGCGTTGGTCGCGCGCGAGGTGTACGGATTGAAGGTGCCGTTCGGCATTGCGTCAGTCGTCGCCGAGCCGGTCGCGAAGTTGAGCGCGAGGCGCTTGCACGAGTCGGGGGTCAAGAACTGGGTGTTGCTCAGGTTCGGGCACGACGTATTCGTGATGTTGAGCGCCGCCGCATTGAGCTGCGCGAGCGCGGTCGAGCGGTCGGTGGGCGCGGTGATCGTGGCCGAGTACGTGCCGAGCCCGTCGGCGTTGGTCGCGAACGGGCGGATCGTCGCGGTCGCATCGGTCACGCCCGCGACCGTCGCTGGCTGGATGACCGAGAAGTTGCGGGTCGAGTACGTGCCGCCCGAGCCCGAGTTCAGGTTGAGCGCAAAGTCGTCGCCCTTCGTCGCGTCCGGTGTCGGCGACGTGAGCGATTGGACCGCGTCGCAGACGTAACGCTGCCGCGTGATGTTGCCGCTCCACGTCTGACCGACGAGCGGCTGAAAAGATGCAAGATACACCGAACCGTTGGTGACCGGGCTGTTCGGGTCATTGGTCACCGACGCGACGACCGGCGAATAGGACGGAACCGTGCGCGCTGTCGTATTCCTTGCGATCTTCGAGATGATCACGTTGAGGGCGTTCAAGAGATCCGCCTGTGTTTGGACGAAGAACGCGGGCTGCGTGCCTCCGGAGCCCGAGAACGCGATCTTCTCGAGCGAGCAGCATGCTCCGTAGAGCGACTGTTTCGTCGGATCCGCGCACACGGTCGCGAACTGGGTCGGGCTCGCGGCGAGCGCGGTGCAGTCGACCGGCGTCGTGTCGGCGATCGAGTTGACGTTGAAGCCGACGACGTACGTG
>CAJDWT010000039.1_pt1 | contig 27213 bp, 21 predicted proteins | sample 7391671 | NCBI WGS metagenome assembly CAJDWT01 (sample SAMEA7055729, study PRJEB34461) | soil metagenome | biome: terrestrial ecosystem; feature: Peninsula; material: soil | place: Antarctica | collected 2016
CCTTGTCGCCCTTGCCCACCGGGGCCAGGTAGTAAGGCCGATCGAGGAAGACAAACGGGATGTCGGCGATCGAGACGATGCCGTTCTTCTCGAGCCACGCGCCGAGCGTGGACTCGGAGCGCCAACTCGAGGCGACCGGGCTCGCGTCGCGCACGACGAAGCCGGCGACGCGCGACTTGCCGTCGACCGCCTCGACGTCCTCGGAGTTGACGCCGGTGTTGCCGATCTCGGCGGCGGTCATGACGACGATCTGCCCGGTGTACGAGGGGTCGGTGAGGACCTCTTGGTAGCCGGTCATGGTCGTGGTGAAGACCGCCTCGCCCGTGGTAACGCCGCGGGCGCCGAAGGAGACTCCTTCGAACGCGGTACCATCGGCGAGTACGAGATGTGCCTTTTCGCTCATGGGGCCTCTTCGCTCGCGTCGAACACGATGTGGCCAGAGACGATGGTCATGCGGACCCTCCCTTTGACCTCGCGATTGATGAATGGGGTGTTTTTTCCCTTCGAACGGAGCGCTTGCGGCGTCACCGTCCATCTCTCGTTCGGGTCGACGAGGACGAGGTCGGCTCGATGGCCGTCGGCGATTTTGGGGACCGGTAGACCGACGACCTTCGCCGGTGCCCGCGTGAGCGCGTCGATGAAGCGCGCGAGCGGGAGGACCCCTTGTTCGACCAGCGCGAAGAGGAGAGGGAACATGAGCTCGAGGCCGGTGAGGCCCGGCGCCGCTTCGGCGAGCTCGCACTCTTTTTCGAGCAACGAGTGCGGCGCGTGGTCGGTCGCGATGCAGTCGATCGTGCCGTCGGCGAGCGCCTGGCGGAGCGCCTCGATGTCCTCGGCCTCGCGCAGCGGCGGGTTCACCTTGCAGGCGGTGTCGTAGCCGAGGAGCGCCTCGTGGGTGAGGAGGAGATGATGCGGCGTCACCTCCGCCGTGACGGCGATGCCTCGTGATTTCGCCTCGCGCATGATCCGCACGCTGCCGAGCGTCGAGGCATGAGCGAGGTGGTATTTCGAGCGCGTGTATTCTGCAAGCAATACGTCGCGGGCGACGATGATGTCCTCGGCGACGCGCGGCCAACCGCGGAGGCCGAGGCGCGTGGAGATCGCGCCCTCGTGCATCTGCGCCCCGTCGGTGAGGGCGTGGTCTTCGGCGTGCTGGATGACCGGGAGATCGAAGGTGGCGGCGTACTCGAGCGCGCGCCGCATGACCGCGGAGGACGTCACGCAGCGACCGTCGTCGGAGACGGCGACCGCACCGGCCTCACGGAGGTCGGCCATCTCGGTGAGCGCTTCGCCCTTTTGCCCGACCGTGATGGCGCCGATCGGATGCAAGCGCGAGCCGCCGATCGCCCGGGCGCGGTGGACGATCATCTCGGTGATGGCCCGCGTGTCGTTGACGGGCTTGGTGTTCGGCATCGCGCAGATGTCGGTAAAACCACCCGCCGCCGCGGCCTGCAAGCCGCTGGCGATGTCCTCTTTGTACTCCTGCCCCGGCTCGCGGAGGTGAGCATGGAGATCGAGGAAGCCGGGCAAGAGCATGGCGCCGGCGCGCTCGACGACGATCGCGTGCTCGGAGGTCGCGGCCTCGGCCCCCGCGTTGGGCCCGACGCGGACGATGTTTCCGCGCTCGACAACGACATCGACGACCGCATCGAGGCTCGATCCGGGGTCGACTGCGCGAACGTTTCGGAAGACCAGCGGCCCGTTCACGGCCGAACGTTTACCACGATCAGAATCGGCCGACGATGCCTGCGTTCGTCGGGCCGAAGACGGGCGTGATGTAGGTCCCTTTTCCGATTTGGATCTCGGTGTGGGCCTTCGGCGCGAGCAGGATGAGCGCCGCGCCTGCGGCGAGGCCGACCCCGCCGACGATGAACCCGATGGTCGAGACCATGCCCTTCGTGTGGTAGCTCGAGACGTCGTCGCTCTTGTTCGAAGGGCAGGTGCCGTTCTGGCAGTCGTCCGAGAGCGAGCCATGCGACGAGAGCGCCATGACGCCGAAGACGCTGCCGACGACGACACCGGCGGCGCCGACCCCGAGCGCGGCGTAGCCGGCGATGCGATAGGGCTTCCCCTTGTCGTCCTGCGGCTCCTTCGGCGGCTCGGTCGTCCCCGCGGCCGGGGCGAGGGCGGTCGAGGCGACGGCCGCGTTCGGATCCTTCTCGAGCGCGATCGTGGCCGTGGCTTGGGCGGCGTCGGCGACGGTGAAGCTCGTCTCGCCCGGTTTGTAGCCTTGTGCGGTCGCTTTGACGACGTGAGCGCCAGGGTCGACCGGCCGCTGCACGCCGAGCGCGGCGACGGGTACGGGCTGGGCGTCGAGAGTGACCGTCGGATCGACCCCTTCGGTGCCGCTGACGGTGATGGTGACGTGCGCGATCCGAGCGGAGACGGCGTCGACCTCTTTTTGCGCCGACTCGACCGCTTGCACGAACGCTTGCGGCGAGCCGGCCGGCGCGCCTTCGCGGATGATGCGGTTGTAGTTCTCTTGCGCGGCGACGAGCTTTCCGTTCGCGGCCTGCGCGCGCGCGAGGCCGAGCGACAACGTCGGCGCGTGGTAGAGCGCGTCGGCGCGCGTGAACTTGTCTTCTGCGGTCTTGAAGTCCTTCTTCGAGAGCGCGTCGTCGCCTTGGATGCCGAGCTGACGAGCCGTCGCCTTGTCGGCGGAGCTCTGTGCGAACGCAGACGGGGCGAGCCCCAGCGTCGTGGTCGACAGCACGAGAGCGAGCATCAAGCCACGCGAGCGGTTGCGCATTCATCGACGATACCGGAGCGAAATCGTCCGGTCCATCGGTTGTGTCGTCCTTTGTCCCGGGCGACGCGTCAGGCCGGGCCAGCGCCCAGCATGTCCGCGATATTCGGCATGATTCGGCGCATCTTCGCGATGCACGCAGGCTGGTGGCCGTCGGTCATGAAGCGCTGCTCGTCGAAGTCCCAGTGGAAGATGTCCTCGAGGAGGACGGCGTCCTGCGTGGTGCCTTGGACGGCGGTGATGTTGACGACCTTACGGGTGCCGTCGGAGATCTGCGCCTGCTGAACGATGAAGTCGATGCCGGCGCCGATCTGATTTTGGATCGCCCAGAGCGGATAGGGGAGACCCCGCGCCAAGACCATCATCTCGAGACGTGAGACCGCCTGCATCGGCGAGCTCGCGTGGAGGACGGCGAAGCCGCCTTCGTGACCGCTGGCGAACGCGCTCAAGAGGTCGAACGCTTCTTCGCCGCGGACCTCACCGACGACGATGCGCGTCGGACGCATGCGGAGGCTGTTCTTGAGGAGCTCGGCCAAGACGATCTTTCCCTGACCTTCGATGTTCGGCGGTCGGCACTCCAGCCGGATGACGTGCGGCTTCTGGATGTCGAGCTCGGCGGTGTCCTCCATCACGATGATGCGCTCTTGCGGATCGATCGCTTCGGCGAGCATCGCGAGCAGCGTCGTCTTGCCCGAGCCTGCGCCGCCCGAGAACACGATGTTGCAATGCGAGGCGACCGCGACCTGGAGGAATTTCGCCATGCGCGGCGTGAGCGCGTTCGTGCGGACGATATCCTCGAGCCGTTTGATCGAGCGGACCGCGCGCCGAATCGTGATGATCGGCCCGTCGAGCGCGACGGGCGCGATGACGATGTTGACGCGCGAGCCGTCGGGGAGACGGAAGTCGACGAACGGTTGGCTCGCGTTGATCGCGCGTCCGCTGAAGCCGATGAGCGAGTCCATGCAGAGGTCGAGGTGCTGCGTCGTAGGGAAGATCGGCGCGATGAGCTCCATCTTCCCTCTGCGCTCGATGAAGACCGTCGACGGCCCGTTCAGCATGATCTCGGAGACCGACGGGTCGGTCAGCAGTGGAACGAGCGGCGCGAGGTGAGGGTGCTCGAGGTAGTTCACGAACGCGATTCTACATGGCTTGCCGCGTCCATCACCTCGGCAAAACGATCGTGAAGCGAGCGCCGGACTGCGGATCACTCTCGGCCCGAACGGTGCCGTCGTGCGCTTCGACGATGCGACGAACGAGCGCGAGACCGAGCCCGGTGCCCGACGCGCGCGTCGTGAAGAACGGCTCGAACACTCGCCCGATCGCGTCTTGCGGGATCCCTTTGCCAGTGTCGTAGACGTCGATGACGATCGCGTCGCGCTCCTTGTAGCGCCTCGTCGACAGCTCGACGATGAGCCTGCCTCCGTCCGGCATCGCCTGGACGGCGTTGACGATCAAGTTCACGAACGCAATGCGCAAGAGGACGGGGTCGCCGCGAAATAGTGGGATCGAAGTAGGCGCGACGACCTCTGCTTCGATCGGCGGGCGCCCCGGCGGGAGGGTGTGCATCCCTTGGCGCAGGGCATCTCGCGCGAGCTCGACGAGATCTTCGGGTCTGCGCTCGGGCTCGAGGGGCCGGACGTAGGAGAGGAGGTCCGCGACAGTGCGATTGAGGCGCTCGGCTTCCTCTTGGAGAATTCCGAAGAGGACCGCGGCGTCGCCTTCGAGCGTGAGCTGGCGCTTGAGGCTCGAGAGCGAATTGAAGATCGAGGCGAGAGGGTTGCGGACCTCGTGCGCGACGACGGCGGCGAGCTCGCCGAGCGCAGCGAGCCGCTCCGCTTTGACGAGGGTTTCTTGCGTGAGGGCGAGCTTCGCCTCGACCCGCTTCATCGCTGTGACGTCGATGTTCACGCCGACGATGCCGCGGATGCGCTCGCCGTCGCGCACGGGGGCGAGGACGTGGAGGCGGCTGACCGCCACCCCGCCGACGATGTAGTCGTGCGGCATCCGGACCGTCTCTCCGCGCATCGCCCGCGCGATCATGTCTTTCCAGACCAGGAGCGTGTCGGGCAGGAGCGGCAGATCGTCGACGACGTTGCCGAGATGCCCGTCCCAATGCGTTTGGGCGCGGACATTCTGGCTCACAAGGACCCCTTCTTCGTCGCGTTCCCAGACCTCGAAGGGAAGTGCGTGGAGGAGAGCATTCAGCTTCGCTTCGCCTGCGCTCACCGCGGGCTCGGTGACGAGCGCGAAGGTGAGAGGCCCGACCGGGCGCAGCTCGAAGCGGAGCGGCCGGAACATGACGTTGTCGCTCGAGAGTCGAACAGTCAGGGAGCCTGACCTGTTGTCGGCGATCCGTCCCTTCGTCGGCGCCCGGTCGCTCGGGTGCACGAACCGGAGCCACTCGTCGAGAAACTCGGCGGCTTCCCCGAGCAGGCCGCGCGCTGCGGTCGTCGACGCGAGAAGGGTCGCCGACGTCCGCTCGAACGTGACCGCGGCGAGCCCGAGGCGCTCGAAGGGCGTGAGGATGTCGTCGGAGGTCGTCGCGGCGTCCTTCATCGGTTGTCCTCGCAGGCGAGGACAACCCCAGCAAAGCGCGGTTGGGGGCCCTGCACAAGCGGCTCGATTGATCCTACACTCCGCGGCGTGCAGAAGCTCGAAGCTGGTATCCACCAATTCCAAGCCGAATATTTCGCCTCGAATCGTCAGCTGTTCGAACAGCTCGCCGAGAACGGGCAGAACCCCGAGACGCTCTTCATTACCTGCTCGGATTCGCGCGTCGTCCCCAACCTCATCACCAACGCCGGCCCGGGCGAGCTCTTCATCGTCCGCAACATCGGCAACATCGTGCCGTCGTTCGACCGCGGTGTGATGGGGGGCGTCGCGGCCGCGATCGAGTTCGCCGTCTCCGTCCTCGAGGTCGGCAACATCATCGTCTGCGGTCACACTGGCTGCGGGGCGATCAAGGCGATCGTCGACCCGGAGCAGGTCCGCCGTTTGCCGCACGTCGCGCGCTGGCTCGCGGAATCCGAGCGCATTCCGAAGCTCGTCGAGGAGCGCTACGGGCACCTCGAAGGAGACGCGCGCATGGTCGCCGCCGTCGAGGAGAACGTCCTCCTCCAGCTCGAGAACCTCCGCTCGTTCGACTTCATCACGAAGCGGCTCGAGTCCGGGGCGCTCAAGATGAACGGTTGGGTCTTCAAGATCGCGACCGGCGACGTCTTCGACTTCGACCCGCGCTCTGGACAGTTCTTGAAGCTCGGCCTCGACCCGCAGGAAGATCGACCTGCATTGAGCGTCCGCGCAGACGGCGCCCCCGCCACCGGTGCGATGAAATGAAGCGCTCCTGAAAAGGTGAAAAGACCAACGCGGGTCGCGCGCTGGTCTTCTGTGCGAAGGACGGGAGTTGAACCGGTCAGCCATCGCCGACGGATCGAAATGCTCGGAAGAAGACGAATCTCGCGCCCTTACGGCTGAGCATCCGACGGCGCGTAAGTGCCAGTCATGCGGTCGCTGGACCGATGAGACGGTCCACGAAGACGAGTCGATCCTCGAGTTACCCCCGGAGCGTTCCACGCCGCCGCGTATCGGTGCTTCAGTGAGCGCGCTACACGTTGGCGAGCGCCCGAAGCAGGCGTGCAAGGCCTGGTTTGTCGAGGTCGTGCGTCGCGAGGTCGATCATGGCGTCGAAGAGAGCGCCTTCCGGATCCGGAACGCGAATCCCGTTGAGGCGAAGAAACGTCAGGGCTGCATCGAGGCCCGTGCGCTTGTTCCCGTCCACAAATGCCTGCGATTCGGCCAAGTGAAAGGCATAGGCGGCCGCCATCGCGAAGAGGTCGCCGTGCAGGTGCTCGCCCGCGAACGTGCTCGAGGGTTGGGCGATGGCCGAACGGATCGCGCCTTCGTCGCGAATACCGGCAGAGCCCCCAAACCGTTCGAGCTGCGCCGCGTGAATCTCGAGGATCTCTTCGAAGGTGAGAAACTCGATCTCGTCGGTCACTTCGCGAGCTTGCGGAATGTCTCGGCGTGCTCGGCGAGCACCTGCTCGTGCGCCTCAGCGAACCGCAACGCGCGCGACTTCGACGCGAGCTTGGGCCCGCTCTCGTCTTTCGTCGTCGGCGCGGTGTGCGGTGTCGACGAGCTTCTCTTCGACTTGGGGGCAGCCATAGCGAAGAAAACTTATCACACGTCCCAGGCAGTCGCCGCCGGTGCGCTGAGGACGGTCGTCGCTGACTCGCTGGCGACGTGCGCCAAGCGGAGATGCTCCGAGAGAGGGTTTCGAACAGGTGTTCTCGCCCCTCGAAGCTCTCTTTGTGGTCCATGAGCCGGCCCACTTTTTCAACGTTACAGCCGAAAACAAGTGCGAAGGACGGGAGTTGAACCCGTACAGGTGTAACCCCGCCAGAACCTGAATCTGGTGCGTCTGCCAATTCCGCCACCTTCGCCGGTGAAGCGATGCCTCGTCTAACACACGCCGGCACCCGTGCGCCAGCGTTCGCCGAAACGTCGGCTTTCGACGTTCGAAAGGACACGGAAACGACTACGGACCACGGAAGGGGCGCGTCCGCGAACGCCGCTTCGTCTCGTGGGTCACGAGCGCTCGAGGGCCCGTGAACAATTCGACGCTCGCGCACGCAAAGTTCCGTGACGGGACGCCTGCGGTTTGGCAATAAGGCGGGCACGTTGGGAGAATTGAAATGAGCGCAAGGATTTGGGTTGGTGTCCTCGTTGGAATGATGACGACCGCGGCAGTCGCGTGCGGATCGAGCGACGAGTCTTCTTTCCCCGACGGAGGCACGCAGGGCTCGGACGGCGATTTCGACGCTGCGGGTCTCGGCGAAACCGGCTCGCTCAGCGGCAGCGATGGCGGTGGGGCCACCGGCACGTGCAAGCCTCTCACGTGCAACGACCTCGGTGACACGTGCGGCCCGGCGGGCGACGGCTGTGGAAACGTCATCGACTGCGGCACCTGCACCGCGCCGGAGACCTGCGGCGGCGGCGGCTTGCCGAGCAAGTGCGGCGGCACTGCCGGCTGCGTCCCGAAGAGTTGCACCGACCTCGACCTCGAGTGCGGCCCGGCCGGTGACGGCTGCGGAAACCTGATCGCGACCTGCGGCACCTGCATGAGCCCGGCGATCTGCGGCGGTGCCGGTCCAAGCAAGTGCGGCGGCGGCATGGTCTCCGACGCGGGCGTTCCTCTTCTCCCCGACGGCGGCGTCTGCCACGGCCGTACGACCTGCGTGCCGGGCGAATGCGGCCCCGTCGCCGATGGCTGTGGCGGCGTCCTCACCTGTGCGAGCTCTTGCCCCACCGGTCAGACCTGCGGCGGCGGCACCGCGCCGAGCATGTGCGGCGCTCCGAGCTGCACGAAGGCGACCTGCGCGAGCGCGGGCGCCAACTGCGGCCAAATCGCCGACGGTTGCGGGGGCATCGTCGACTGCGGCGGCAAGACATCGTGTACCGGGACCGACTTCTGCGGCGGCGGCGGCCCGAACAAGTGCGGCGCCGGCACCCCCGCGCCGACGTGCGTCAACTTCTGCCTGAATCAGAACGCGTGCACCAGCAAGCCCCAGAAGACGACCCTCATCGGTCACGTCTACGCGCCGAACGGCACCTTGCCGCTCCCGAATGCGCTCGTCTACGTCCCGAATAAGACGACGACGTCGCCCTACGGCCTGTCGACCTTCACCGACGGCATCGGCACCGGTGGAACGTGCGAGAGCTGCTCGGCGGCAGCCAGCGGTGAGCCGCTCGTCCAGACCAAGAGCCTCTACGACGGCAGCTTCACGCTCGTCGACGTCCCGGTTGGCGTCCCGTTCCCGCTCGTCATCCAGCTCGGTCGTTGGCGTCGTCTCGTGACGGTCGCCGCGATACCGGCGGCGAAGGCATGCACAACCATCGACATGGACGCGAACGGAACGACCAAGGACCAGACGCGCTTCCCCACGATCGAGAACGAAGGCAACGCGTACGACAACATCCCGAAGTTCGCGATCTCGACCGGCGCGGCCGACGCGCTCGAATGCGTGCTCTCGAAGATCGGCGTCGCCTCGAGCGAGTTCAAGAACGGCGGCTCGGCGAGTGGTCGTATCCAAATCTTCAAGAACGCCGTCGACTCTACGCACTCGGGAACGGGCCCCGGAGCCACGTTGAACGGGAGCACTCCGGCCGCGACGAACCTTTACAATACGTCGGCCGCTATTAACAGCTACGACGCCGTGATCCTGGCGTGCCGTGGCGGTGACGTCAACGAGGACGCCTACTCGTCGAGCGCGCTCACGAACATCTACAACTACGCGAACAACGGCGGCCGCCTCTTCACCACGCACTATGGCTTCGACTGGCTCGATCCCGAATTCGAGACCTCGACGCCAACGAAGAAGATGTGGAGTGAGAACACGGCGACCTGGGTCCCGAACTCGACCAGCGCGAGCTGGGCAGGCGCGGGCTCATCGACGACGGCGGCGGTGAGCACCTCGGTGAGCGGCGGCATCTTCGCCAAGTGGCTCGATTCGGTCGGCGCGCTCTCGGCCGGCACGGGGACGAGCAACCCGCGCGTGAAGATCTTCGATCCGCGCAACGACGTCGATATCCCGCTGAAAACGGGCGTCGAACAGTGGATCACCGCATCGAATTCTAGTGGCGTTACCGACGAACGTCTGCTCCAAATGGCGTTCAACACGCCCGTCGCCGCGACCACGCAGTGCGGACGCGTCATCTACAGCGACTTCCACGTCTCGACGATCTCGGGTTCGAGCTCGAAGGGGCTCACGTTCCCGAACGAATGCACGAACGGCTTCAGCGCGCAGGAAAAAATCCTCGCGTACATGATCTTCGACCTCACCTCGTGCATCACGCCGTCGACGCCTCCGCCGCCTCCGACGTGCACGCCGAAGACGTGCACCGGCCTCGGCGCGAAGTGCGGCCCGGCTGGTGACGGCTGCGGCAACACCATCGACTGCGGCACCTGCCCCGGCGGGATGATCTGCACCGGCACGCCCGGCATGTGCATCACGCCGCCGTGCTCGGCGTCGAGCTGCCCCTCGGAAGAGAGCTGCGGCCCGATCCCGAACGGGTGCGGCGGTACGGTCGACTGCGGACCTTGCTCCTCCGGCCTCACGTGCGGCGGCGCGGGCCCAAGCCTCTGCGGCGCCACGACCTGCAGCAAGACGACCTGCGCGGCGCAAGGGATCAGCTGTGGCCCGGGCGCGGACGGCTGCGGCGGCCTCATCGACTGCGGGACCTGCCCTCCGGGCATGACTTGCGGCGGAGGCGGGACGTCGGGCGCGTGCGGCGCTCCGACGTGCACCCCGCGAACGTGCGCATCGGCGGGCGCCAATTGCGGCCCGATCGGCGACGGCTGCGGCGGCATCGTCCAGTGCGGCAACTGCGCCTCGGGCCAGACCTGCGGCGGTGGCGGTACGCCGAATCAATGCTCGAGCAATATCCCGCGTTGAGGCGATGGCTCGGGCAGCGTGCTCGAGCCCGAGCCAAAGCACGAGCCTTGCAGTGACGAATCGCCGCGCGTGATTCGTCACCTGCTTGCCCACGAAAGCCCGTTGTCCGAAGATGGTGTGAACGAACGGTCCGCTCCGTCCGTCGAACAACGGTTGGCGTTTACTTAGATCCGGAAACACGCACGAAGGAGTCCTCGAGATGAAGGCTAGTTTGCTTGGTTTGGGCGCTTCGTTGGCAGCGGTGTTGCTCGCTTGTAGCTCGAGTGATGTGGCGCCGAAATACCCTGATGTTGCGAGCTTCTGCGCCCAATATGCTCAGGAAGAATGTCAGGTCGCTTCGCGCTGCGCGGCATCGGCCTCGACGTGCACGTCGTCGCGCCAGAACGCCTGCCAGCAGTTCGCGGCGGCGGCCGCCACCGGCACGCGCACCTACCACTCGGACAAAGCCGAGGACTGCATCAACAAGATCCACGACATCTACAGCGGGGCAGCGAGCGGCAGCGCGATCACGCCGCAGCAAATGGCGGACATGAACGACGTGTGCTCGCGCGCGTTCGCCGGCACGGTCGACAAGCTCCAAGGCTGCACGAGCGACTACGACTGCGCGAGCGACCGCATCTGCGACAAGAAGCTCTGCGCCGACAAGTCGACGAAGAACCAGGGCGATCTCTGCGGCAACCCGGGTGAGGTCTGCGCCGACGGCTCGTTCTGCACGGCCTCGACCGGAGGCGCCTCACAATGTGTCGCCCAAGGGGCTCAAGGAGCCGCTTGCAGCGACACGCTACCGTGCGGTCCGAGCCTCCGCTGCGACAACACGTGCGGGCCGCGTTTCGGCTCCGGCGGCGCTTGCGCGAGCGACAACGACTGCGCGAGCGACGCGCCCTTTTGCGATCCGAACATCGGCAACAAGTGCGATCTCGGCGTGACGTTCGCGGCGGGCGCGGCGGCCTGTAAAGACTACGGGGGCTGAGGGGTTGGGGTGGGGTCGGCGGGGGGCTGGCGTTTTGCTGGGGCCGCCTGTCGACTCTTGTGGGCCGTGCCGGCCCCTCATTTTGCTGCGCAAATGAGCCTCCCCTCGCTCGGCTTACGCCGCCTCGTTTTTGCGGTTCGCAAAAACGAGGGGCAAGATCGCTGGCGGAGGGCGCTCGGTCGCTTCGCTCCTCGCTTGCGATGGCCTACTCTCGCTTCGCTCGCTCGGGACCGAGCTCGCGATGGCGGTCACCCCTCAATGGCAGGCTTTTACTAGGATGGCGATGAGGACGGTGAGCGCGACCAGGCTTGCGCAGCCGATGGCGAAGTAGCCTCCTAGCCAGGAGGAGGATGAGGCGGATGCTCCGTGGGCGTTGTCGCTTCTCAGCATTGCTTCGCCTTGGGCGAGCGAGAGCAGGGCGTCGGCCGGGCGGTCTTGTCTCGTTCCGTCGATTCGGAGGCCGAGCTGCATGCGGCGCTTTTCGACGACGCCGTCGCCGTCGAAGTCGGTCTCGCGCTCGATCCAAATGCAGGCGCCGCAGCGGCGGCAGCGGTTGGACGGATCGCCCCGTGGCGTGGGGGCGCCGCAGCCTGCGCAGCCGGCGGTCGGCTCGGCGGTGTCGTCGATGCTGGCGACGCGGTATTCGAGCGAGATGCCGCCCCCTTCGACCCGCGCCCAGGGCTCGGGCCATTGGTCGACGATGAGCGTGGCGGCGGTCCCGCGGACGGGCTCACGGCAGTGGGGGCAGGGGAGCTCGAGCGGCGCACGTGAAGACAACACGAGCGGGCCCGCGCAACGCGTGCACGCGCCGACGGCGACGCCGGGCCGGCCGTTCATCATCGCGGTGCGCGCGGATCGGACCCACTGCAAGAGGCGCGCGGGCGTGAAGGCGACGTCGAAGAGCGCGGGTTGTCCGTCAGCGGTGAGGGTGACGACGTTCGTGAGCCGGCACTGCATGCACGGCACCGTCAGCGGGATCGCCGGAGGATCACCGAGGGGCTTCTGACACGAGGGGCAACGGGCGCGGAGGAGAGGCATCGATCCGGGGGGGAGCGTGAGCGCGAGGCGCGCACAAAAGAAGGAGGGCCGCACCCTTTCGAGCGCGGCCCCACTCTACCAGCTACCGACTGAAAACGACGTAGCGCGCAACCTTGGCCGCGCGTCCAGCTCAGTGGTGCGCGCTGGCGGTCGGCGGCGGGGTGGCCGGCGCTGCGCTGGCCGAGCCAACCGTGCCCGAAGCGTTCGGAACGGCGGGAATGTCGCCCTGGACCTTGCCGTCGATCTCCTGGACGTGGAACTCGGTGCGGCGGTTCAAGGCCTTGTTCGCGGCGTTGTCGTTCGGCGCGGCCGGGCGGGTCATGCCGTAGTCGATGCCGACGAGGCGGCTCTGATCGACGCCCTTGCTGACGAGGTACTTCACGACGCTGTCGGCGCGCTCTTGCGAGAGCTTCAAGTTGTGCTGGGACGTGCCGCTGTTGTCGGTGTGGCCCTCGATACGGAGCTTCGTGACCGTCTTGTTCTCGGCCAGAAACTTCTGCAGCTCGGTGAGAATGTCGGTCGTTTGAGGCGTGTTCTTGAGCGTCGCCTTGTCGACGTCGAACTCGAGCTCACCCGGGATCTTGACGCGCGTGCCTTCGATCTTCGCCTTGCCCGTCGTCATGAGGTGTGGCCTCGGCGCTTCGACCGGTGCGGGCGGCGGACCGGCGTCGACGACCGGCGTCGGCTCCGGAACGGGCGGGGGCGGCGGCGGCGGCACCTGCGCGCCCGAGCCAACTTCCGTGTGGCAGCTGCAACCATTGAACGAAAACGCGAGGCCGAGAGCAGCCACCGCGACCATCGGAACCAAGATCTTGCGAATCATGCGTGAAGTACCTCCTGAAATGCTCAAGCCGCCGTTCCCGATCGAGCCTCGAAGACGTTCCGGTGAGTGGCGGCTATGGCCCGGGACGCGCGGAAGCTAGATGCTCTCCCCCATATTGGGAAGAGCTATGTGACGCGGAGCCCGACCATTCGATTCAGTGCTTTAATGGAGAAGATGCTGAAAAACGCCGTCATTCGGATGCGCGAGACCATCGACGCTCGGGTCGACGCCGGCGCAGGTGAGGACGGCGTCGCCGCCGGTCGCGCGCACGCGAAGGAGCTCGACGTCCTGCTCGCGGAAGCCTTTGCGCAAGGGTTGGCGTCGGACCCGAAGGGCAAGCCGGTCGAGGCCTCCTTAGTCGCGGTCGGAAGCTACGGTCGAGGCGCCGTCGCCTTGCGGAGCGATGTCGATGTGCGCGTCCTCGTTCGGCAGAAAAACGATCGCGGGGCTGCGCTCGCGGAGCGTTTCCTCTATCCGCTCTGGGACGCAGGCTTGTCGGTCGGCCATCAGGTGCTGACGCCCGAGGAGGCGCTCGATCTCGCGCGTGAGGACCTCGCGTCGGCGACTTCGCTCCTCGATTTACGGCAAATCGCGGGCGAAAAGGAGCTCGTGCGCGATCTCGAAGAGCGCGCGTGGAACGGCATCTTCGCCGAAGGGGTGCTCTCTGATTTCGTAGATCGCCTCGAGACCGAGGTCGCCGCGCGCCACGCGCGCTTCGGCAGCTCGGTCTACATCCTCGAGCCCGACGTGAAGAACGGTGAGGGCGGGATGCGCGATCTCGACGTCGTCCGCTGGGCGGTGCGCGCACGCTTCCGCGTGGGCGGCGAAGACCGCAGCCAAATCTGGAACGAGCTCGTCAGGCTCGGCGTGCTCGTGCAGCGCGAAGCCAAAGAGCTCGAGCAGGCCGAGGAGCTGCTCTGGCGCGTGCGCAATCGCCTGCACCGGATGGCGGGTCGCCGCGCCGACCGCCTCACGTTCGACGCGCAAGAGGCGATCGCCGTGTCGATGGGGCTCGTCGACGGCGACCCCGAATCGCTCGAGGCGCGCGGGGCCGGCGCCGAGCGGTTGATGCAGAAGTACTACGTCCGCGCGCGCGAGATCACGCGCGCCCGCGAGCGGTTGCTCGAGCGGGCTCGCCCCCCGAAGCGACGCGGCAAGCCGGTCGAGGTCGACCTCGGGCAGGGGCTCAAGCTCTTCGACGGCCACGTGTCGTTCACGACCGCAGGCGATTTGACGAGCGATCCCGCGCTCGCATTTCGCTTGTATCATGCATGCGTTCGTCACGAGGCGCCGCCACTACCGTTTGCGCGCGAGGCGATCGCCCGCGTGGCGAGCGAGCCTGCGTGGTGCGAAAAGCTCCGTTCGTCGGAGGAGGCCTCGGCGCTCTTCGTCGACCTCGTATGCACCGTCCAGGAGGTGAAGACGAAGCGCGGCTCGATGGTGGGCGAGCTTCACGACGTCGGCCTTCTCCTCGCGATGATCCCGGAGTTCAGCCCCGTCACTGGGCGCGTCCATCACGACACGTACCACGTGTACACGGTCGACGTTCACAGCGTCGCGGCGGTCGATTGTCTGCGTGCGCTCGCTCGTGGCGACATGGCGCACGAGCAGCCGCTTGCCAGCCGCGTCGCCGCCGAGATGACACGACCGCGCCCGCTCTTCATGGCGACGCTCCTCCACGACGTCGGAAAGGGTTACCCCGACGCGAACGGATCACGCAAAAATCACGGCGAGAGCGGCGCGCTCCTGTGCGACCGCATCTTGCCGCGCCTCGGGCTCGACGCCGACGAGACGGCGGAGGCGGCCGCGATCGTGCGCGAGCACCTGGCGATGTACCACGTGGCCGCGCGGCGTGACTTGGACGACCAGGCGACGATCGAGGAGTTTTGCGCGAAGGTCCGTGGTCGCCAGGGGCTTCGCGATCTCTACCTCTGCACCGTCGCCGACATCACGACGACGTCGCCGCAAGCGATGACGTCATGGAAATCGCGCATGCTCGAAGAGCTCTTCGTTGCGGCCGATGCCTTCTTGAAAGGCGGCGTGCACCAGTTCGACGAAGAGCGCGTCGCACAGGCGCGGGCGTCGGCCATGAAGCTTTGGACCGGAGAGCCCGCCGGGCTCGAGGCCTTCCTGGCGAGCATGCCGGAGCGCTATCTCCTCGCCAACGGCCCGGAGGCGATGATCCGCCACGCGCGGGTGGCGATGGATCGAGCCAAAAACGAGGTGAACGCTGCGCTCGGGCCCACGCGGCATCCGGAGATCGTCGAGCTCGCGGTCGTCGCCGACGATCGCCCTGGTCTCCTCGCCTCGATCGCCGCCGCGATCACCGCAAATCGGCTCGAGGTGCTCGGCGCCCAGGTGTACTCGAGGCAGTCGGGGCTCGCTGAGTCAGGACGAGGCGTCGAGGCCGTCGACCTCTTTTGGGTGCGCGACCGCGTCGAGACCGCCGTCGGTCCGGCGCAGGCTCTTCCTCGTCTGCTCCGTGATCTCTCGGATCTCTGCGGCGGCCGTGTCGAGCCGAGCGCGCTCCTCGAAGAGCGCATCGGCTCGTCGTCGACGTGGCGTCAGCGCCCGAGCCCAACGGTGGCGACCGAGATCGCGCTCGATGATCGCGCCTCGCGCCGCCACACCGTCATCGAGGTCTTCGCCAAGGACCGCCCAGGCCTCCTCTTCGCCCTCGCGAACGCGTTGAAGGAGCTCAAGGTCTCGATCGTCCTCTCCAAGATCAATACCGAAGGCAACCGCGTCGCCGACGTCTTCTACGTCACCGAGCTCGACGGAACCAAGGTCGTGCCCGGCCCTCGTTTCAAAGCGATCAAAGAGGCGCTCGGTTTTGCGCTGGAACGACAAAACGAATAGGTTCGTGCCCATGAACGCGAAGCTCTGTCTGGCGTCAGTCCTGGTCTTCGTCGGTGCGTGCGGTGGTGCGGACAATCCTCCGGCGAAGCAGCCTCCGCCGGCTCAGGCCGACGTCGGAGCCGCGGCGCCGGGCGCGAACGGTGCGGACATGGCGAGCGACGCGGTGTCGTCGAACGCGGACATCACCCACGGCACCAAGGCGCTGCAGATGGGCGACTACGCCAGCGCAAAGACGGCGTTCGAGGCGGCCGAAAAGTCGCCCCACGACGCGGCGGACGCGCACTTCTATCTCGGCGTCGTCGCCGAAAAGCAGGACGACAAGGCGACAGCGGACAAAGAGTACCAGGCGGCGCTCAAGCTGCGTCCCGACTTCCTCGACGCGCAGTCGAACCTGGCCGCGCTCTACATCGACGAGCAGAAGAACGACGAGGCCATCGTGCTCTTGAAGAGCGCGCTCGCGAAGCACCCGCAAGAGCCTGCGCTCCATTTGAACCTCGCCGTCGCGCTCGCGGGCAAGGGTGACGCGGCCGGGAGCGAGCAGGAGTTCGAGCAAGCGTCGAAGCTCTCGCCTTCGGATCCGATGACGCTCCTCACGTACGCGCATTGGCTCGGCACGTGGAAGAAGAACGACAAGGCGATCGAGAAGCTCCGCGCCGCTCGTCCGCTCGTCAAGGACGACGTCGGCATGCTCGCGTCGATCGGCCACGAATTCCGGCTCGTCGGCGCGTTCGCCGACTGCGTGCCGACCCTCGACCGGGCGATCCAGCTCAAAGACGTGGCCGAGCTCCGGACCGACCGCGCCGTCTGCAAGCTCGGCGCGAAGGACGAGGCCGGCGCGCTGGCCGACTTGCAGCAGGCGGTCAAAGAGGACGCGAGCTATCCGCAGGCGCACTTCTACCTCGCCACCGCGTACGAGAAGGCGGGCAAGATCAAGGAAGCGATCGCCGAAGACGAGGCGTTCCTCAAGCTCGCCCCGCCAGGAGCGCCGGTTGTCGCGAAGGTGAAAGAGCACCTCGCGAAGCTCAAGGCGAAGGCAGGGAAGAAGTAGTTAGGGTACCGGACGCGTGAAGCCGCGGAGGACGCGTCCGACGCCTTCCGCGTCGATCGAGCCGATCGCGAGGAGCGCACCCGCTTCATCGAGCCACGCGATCGCGGGCACCGATAGCTCGGGCGCGAAGACGAGCTTCTTCCCATGCCCCGCGTCGCGCGTCTGCGCTTCGTCGAGCACGACGAAAGGGAGCGTGCGCTTCGCCGCGTCCTCGATCGAGAGCGCGCGCACAGCGAAGTCGGGCGCATCAAGCGCGGTCGACTCTTCGGCCGTGAATGGGCCGGAGCGCGTCCGGCGGAGCATTGTGAGGTGGCCCAGGGTGCCGAGACTCTCGGCGAGATCACGCGCGAGCGAGCGCACGTAGTACCCCTTGCCGACCTCCACGCGCAGCGTGACGCTCGGTGGGTGCTCCGTCGTTCGGAGTACATCAAGCGCACGCACGCTCACGGGTCGCGGCGCGAGCACGACCTCCTTGCCGGCCCGTGCGAGCTCGTGCGCGCGTTCGCCATCTACGTGGATCGCCGAGAAAATAGGGGGGATTTGCTCGATGCGTACGCGCTCTTCGGCGAGCGCGATGTCGAGCTCGCCGCGCCAGCCCGGTGGGACCGGCGCTTCGGTCTTCGTGCTCCCCTCGGCGTCGAGCGTCTCGGTCGTCGTGCCGAGCGCGATCGTCGCCTCGTACTCCTTGTCCGCGGCGGTCAGATAGGGAACGAGCTTCGTCGCTTCGCCACAGGCGACGACGAGGACTCCGGTCGCCATCGGGTCGAGGGTGCCGGCATGACCGACCGCGCGCGACTTGATCGTTTTGCGGACGCGCGCGACGACGTCATGGCTCGTGAGCCCGCGCGGTTTGTCGACGACGAAGACGCCGTTCATCGGGAGGCTATCGGACGCGGATCAGCCGAAAAAGACGCTGCGGCGCGCGCCGATGGCTTTGTCGACCATCGCTTGGACGGAGGTGCGGACGCGTTCGGCGAGCCGACCGACCAAGATGTCGTCGTCGGCGGCCTCGGGTCCGTGCTCGGCAAACGAGATCAGCTCGCCGAAGACGATCTTCCACTTCGTTGGCGCCGGCGCGAGGCCGAGCGGACCGAGCAGCGGGAACGTGGGCGTCACCGGAATGTAGGGGACGCCGAGCGCGCGCGAGAACGCCTCGATGCGGAAGAGCATCGGGTTCGTCTCTTCGGCGCCGATGATGGCGACGGGCACGATCGGTGTCTTGGTGCGGAGACAGAGCTTGATGAAGCCGCCGCGGCCGAAGCGCTGGAGGCGGTAGCGCTCCTTGAACAGCTTGCCGATGCCCTTCACGCCTTCGGGGAAAACCGCGACGAGCGCGTCTTGCTTGAGCAGGCGCTCCGCATTCTCCTGGCAGGCGCGGACGGCGCCGACGCGGTTGGTGAAGCTACCCAGGAAGGGGAAGTGGAAGATGAAGTCTTCGGCGAGCCAGCGGACGTCCCGTTTGCTGGGGTGCTCGCGCTTCACCGCCGTCTTCAGCATGATGCCGTCGTACGGCAGGGTGCCGGAGTGGTTGGCGACGAGCAGGCAGCGGCCCTCGCTCGGCACGTTCTCCAGCCCCTCCGTCTCGACCCGGAAGTATGTAGAATACAAGAAGTTGAAGAAGGGGCGGAAACGCTCCTCGTAGACGGGATCGTAGCCGAAGTCGTCGACCTCTTCGGAGCGGCCGCGCATGCCGAGCTTCCCCCAATGACGGAGGTAGTAGTCGGTCGACAGCAGCTCGCGCGCGGTGTCGAAGACGGCGCTCCCTTCGGCCTGCAGCGCTTGGAGCGTCCGTGAGGAAGGCGGTCCGGCCTGCGAAGCTCGCGGCACGGGGATCGTCTTGCGCGTCTCGAATTCCGCGTCGTCGTCATCGTCGTCGTCGAAAGTCGGGAGGCTCCGATGCGAGGCCTGATCGATCATCTTGTCGAGGCGCGCATCGAGCTCACGGATCTGCGTTTCGACCGACGCCGCGTCCGGATTGGAGCCCGGTGCAGCGGTCGCGTCAGCGCGGATTTCGGCGCTCGTCGGCGGTGGGGCAGGGATCGAGCGCTTCTTTGGCGCCGCCGAGCTTTTGATCGGTGTCCCGGCGCGCGGCGTCGGCGGCGCCGGGTCGCTCTCGGGCGCCGCTTCGACGAGCGTGCTCTTCTTCGCCGGCGGGGCTTTGCTCGGACGATGGGTGGTCGCGGGCCTCGACGTCCTGGCGGCAGGCTTGGCCACGGGCTTTGACGCCGCCTTTGCTGCGGTCTTCTTTCTCTTCATCAGATGTTCTCCTGCAGGAGACGGACGTCGCGAAGGCGTTGCGCGCTCGCGAAGTCGACGAGCGCTTCACGTGTGGTGTAGGCGGGGACGAAGCCCATCTTCGCGCGCGCCTTTTCGCCGTCGGCGACGCACAAGAACCGCAAGTACTTGAGGAACGTCGGCGGCGCGAGCGCGAGCTGAGTGACCCAACCGAGCGCCGTCAGCGACTCGGCGATGGGGTGGGGGATGGGGAGCGCGATGCGGCCGGCGAGCTTCGTCACGGTCGAGAGCGGCAGGACGCCGTCGCCGACGATGTTGTAGACGCCGGGCACGTCGCGATCGACCGCGAGCTTGAGCGCGGCGATCGCGTCGACCTCGTGGAGGAACTGGAGGAGCGGGTCGAAGCCCATCATCGTCGGAACGATCTTCCGCGCGAGGTAGCGCGTGACGAAGTTCTTCACGGTGGGCCCGACGATAGGCGCCATCCGCAAGGTCGTGACCACGCTGCCCGGCGCGCTCTTCGCGAATTTCTTCGCCTCGGCTTCTGCGGCGATCTTATCTGCGAAGAAATTCTCTTCGCGGTCGGCCCGGAGCGGATGATTTTCGGATAGAAAATTCGGGTTCGATGGATGCGCGCCGTAGAGGAGGGTCGATGAGCCCAAGACGAGCTTGCGCACCTGCGCGTGGCGCGCGGCGACGAGCGCCTGCATCGTGCCGACGCTCTCGAGCTCGTGGGCCCACGCGGTCGCATGGCTAGGGGACGAAAGAAAAGCGAGATGCACGAACGTGTCGACTCGCTCGGTCGCGAGGATCTCCGAGAGCCGCGCCTCCGTGCTCGGCTGCGCGAGATCGACTTCGTAGCTGCGCGTCTTCGGGCCGGCGGTCCCCACCTTGTGGATGTCGAGCGTGACGATTCGGTCGATGCGCTCGTCTTCTTCGAGCAAACCGATGAGGTTCGACCCCAAAAAGGAGGAGGCGCCGGTCAGGGCCACCACGCTCTTTTTTCCCCGGGTGCGGCTGACGTGACCGCCGCGATCTTTATGCTGCATCGTCATTTCTGGCCCAGAGATAGCGAAAGCGACGGCGGAAGTCTCGCGCGGCCGACTTTTGGGCTACGATCATCTCTGGAGCATCCGTGAGCACTTCGAGCCCCCCGGTCCCTTTGAGGCTCGGGCCCTACGAGCTCATTCAGCGTTTGGCGACGGGAGGCATGGCCGAGGTGTATCTCGCGCGCCGCGCCGGGCCTCACGGTTTCCAGAAGCTCGTCGCGGTAAAGCGCATCTTGCCGCAGCTCGCGCGGGACGAGGACTTCGTCGCGATGTTCGTCGACGAGGCTCGGGTATGTGCTTCATGGCCATGGAGTACGTCGACGGCACGACCGGCGCGCGCCTCATTCGCGCCGCCGCGAACGAGAACGTCGAGATCCCGCTCGAGGTCACGCTCCATGTCGTCTTGTCGGTCCTCCGCGGGCTCGAATACGCCCACGCCGCACGTGACGAGAAGAACCAGCCGCTCGGCCTCGTGCATCGTGACGTCTCGCCCGGAAATCTCCTCATCGATCGCTCCGGCGCGGTGAAGCTAACCGACTTCGGCATCGCGCGCGCCAGCGAGTTCGAGCGCCGCACCGACCAGGGCCAGCTCAAAGGAAAGCTCGGTTACATGTCGCCCGAACAGGTCGTCGGCACCGAGGTCGACCCTCGCAGCGATCTCTTCACGCTCGGTATCGTCTTTGCCGAGATGCTCACCCTTCGCCCGCTCTTCTCTGGCGGCCGTGAGCTCGACGTCCTCTTGCGCATCCGCGACGCTGACCTCGGCGCGCTCGACCGCAGCGGTCACGTCATCGACGACGACGTCAAATCCATCCTCTACCGAGCGCTCGCTCGCGACCGTGCGCTCCGCTTCCCGAACGCCACCGCCTTCGCCGAGGCGCTCGAAGAGGTCATTCGTCGTCGCCGACTGCAGGTCGGCCCTGCGCGCCTCGCCGCGTACCTCGACAAGCTCGGGCTCTGCACGACGGGCGACGAGAGCAGGCCCTCTTCGCGGACCGACCGCGGCCGCGCGACCACCCCCGACGACGTAGTGTCGACGACGGGCGCGCGTGACGTCTCACCGCAAATTTACCGAGTCCGGAAGGAAGACGGTCAGATCCTCGGGCCGATGTCCTATCCGCATCTCATCGAGCTCTTCGCGACCGGGCAGATCCATCCGCGGACCGAGCTCGCGCGCGAATCGGGAAAGTTCAAAGAGGCGCTCCACTACGCCGAGCTCGCCCGCTTCGTCACGAGCCCAGCGCTCCGTTGGGACGAAGAGCATCACGGCAACGTCGAGCGGACCGCCATCGACCGCGCGAGCCTTCCCTCGTTTTTGTTCCAGATCGCGCTCGAGCGCGACACCGGTGCGCTCATCTTTCGTGACGGCGCGCACCGCAAGAAGATCTACATGGTCGAGGGGGTGCTCGAGTTCGTCGCGTCGACCGAGAAGCGCGAGCTCCTCGGCGAATACCTCGTCGCGCGCGGTCAGGTGCTCCGGATGGAGGTCGACATGGCGCTCGCGATGCTCCCGCGCTTCGGCGGAAGGCTCGGCGACGCGCTCGTCGGCCTCGGCGTCCTCCGCCCGATCGAGCTGTTCCGGGCGATCCACGATCAGATGCAGGAGCGCTTCCTCGACGTCCTGTCGTGGCAGCAAGGCGACCTCGCCTTCGTCTCGGGCGCGCGCTCCCACGAAGAGACGTTCCCCCTCGGTGTCGACTCGTTCGAGCTCATCACGCGAGGCGTGAACGACGGATACCCCACCACCGAGCTCGCCGCGCTCCTCGAGCCGCTCGGAGACGACACGCTCTCGGCGACGGCCTTGCCGCCGTTCCGCATCGACACGTTGCGGTTGCCCGAGCGCGAGGCCTACGTGCTCCGCTCGCTCGACGAAGAGACGACCCTGCCCGCGCTCCTCGCCAAGATGCGCGAGCTCGACGCGGCGAGCGACGACGAGGTCATGCGCGCGGTCTTCGTCGGCCTGACGTGCGACATCGTCCGCTCGCTCCGCTGGACGACGCTCCACCCGGAGAGCAGCGTGCAGCGCGCGGGCGCGACGAGCCTGCGGCTCAAGCGCTGACCCAAGTACTGACCCAAAGTACTGACCCACGTACTTGACCCAAGTACTGAAAAGCGCTCGTTTTTTTCTTCCGTTTACGAAAAGGCGTGCGATCATGAACGGTCATGGGCGCAGATCTTCTCGGGCTGATCGAAGCCGCGTATCGCGTGGATGTGCCGGAGGACGAGTGGCTCGCCGGCATCACGAACGCGGGCAATGATCTCTTCGATCGCGGGCTCGGGACCGCCGCCTACCTCTACTCGCTCGGCGACGCCGAGCCGGTCATTACCCGGATCGCGCTCGGCGGCTCGTTCGACCCGAGCTGGCTCGCATCCTTCCAGAGCCGTATCGGAGAGCTGCCGCAGGTCGTCGACGGCCCACCGGTTGGCTGGCGATCGTGGATGCACATGCAGGCTGCCATGGCGGCGTCGATCCCGGAGATGGAGTCGATCGCCGCGGCCTTCGACGCCTTCGGCGGCGCCAAAGACGTCTTCGCGATAAACGGTCGCGATCCGCAAGGCTTCGGCGTCTGGATCGGCATTCCGCAGAAGAAGAAAGGGAAGCTCACGGACGAGGAGCGCACGCTCTACACGCGCGTCTCCACGCACCTCGCCGCCGGCTATCGGATTCGCCGTATGCTCGGCACCAAGAGCCCGACCGACGCCGCCGACGCGGTCCTTACGCCGAACGGCGAGATCGAGCACGCTGTTGGTGACGCACGCGACGACGAGGCGCGGAACGCGCTCCGTAGAGCCGCCGTCGCGATCGACCGCGCGCGCAGCAGAGAGGTCCGCAAGAACGCCGAAGGCGCGACCCGGATCTGGCGTGGTCTCGTCGACGGCCGCTGGACGTTGCTCGACCAATTCGACAGCGACGGCAAGCGCTTCGTCGTCGCGGCCAAGAACGACGTCGCGATCAAGAAGCCACGCCCGCTCAGCGCGCGCGAGCGCCAGGTGCTCGCGTATGGGGCGATGGACCAGACCAACAAAGAGATCGCCTATGCGCTCGGTCTGTCGGCGGCGACGGTGCGCGTGCTCATCGCACGCGCCTCGCAGAAGCTCGGCGTCCGTGGTCGCGCTGACGCGATAGGCCGCTTCCGAACCTTGCTGGCGTCGTGAACGTTTACAAGATCCTGTAAGCACCACCGTCGTTGACGGCAGCAAAAAATCTCAGGCATCCTGACTTTGCCAGGGAGCCCGGGGGGGGGCTCTATTTTAGACGCGGCGGCGTACCTCACTGCCGCTCGTTACAAGGTGAATCGGAGCACCGGGTAGGGGGTCTCGCCGGCGACGGCCACGAACCCCGCGTCGGCGAACATCTTGGCCGGTCCCAGCCAGGCCTCTTCGTCGTACATCGTTCGATCGATAGCGTGCGGGTAGGCCTCGATCGCGCGGCCGTTCCACGCGCGAACGACCGTCTTCGCAGCCTCGACCATGCGGCGCGCGATGCCGAGATGGCGGTGCTCGGGATGCACGAGAAAGCAGCCGATCGAGTAGACCCCTTCATTGGGGCCGAGGTCGAGCCGCCGATAGACGGGGAGGTTGCGGAGCTTCGGCATCGACGCACGGGGCGCGAGCTTCATCCAGCCGACCGCCACGCCGCCCTGCGAAGCGATGAGCCCGCGCGCCGCGACGTCTCCGGCGACGAGCGCGCTCTCCATCTCCGCCCGATTCTCCTCCGGGCTGAAGGCGCAGCGCTCGAGCCAGTCGTTCTTCGTCCCCTCGAAATGCCAGTAGCGGCAATGACACGACGAGCCGCACGCTTCGAAGAGCGAAGCGAGGCCGGCAGCGTCGTTTGGGGTCGACGGCGCGACTACGAACATGCCGCGGGAGCCGGGCAGCGCGTCTCCCACGCCGCTGCGAGCGAAAAGACAGTGCTCTCGTCGAGCGCCCGGCCGACGATCTGCAGGCCCACGGGCAAGCCGCTCTTGGTCGGTGCGCACGGGACGCTGCAGGCCGGGAGCCCGGCGAGGCTCGCCGGCAGCGTATAGATATCGGACAGGTACATCGCGAGCGGGTCGCTCGCCTTTTCGCCGAGCGCGAACGCGGGCGTGGGCGAGGTCGGCGAGACGACGGCGTCGACCGATTCGAAGGCCCTGGCAAAGTCGCGCGCAAGGAGCGTGCGGACCTTCTGCGCCTTCAGATAGTACGCGTCGTAGTAGCCCACCGAGAGCACGAAGGTGCCGAGCAAGATGCGGCGCTTCACCTCTTTGCCGAAGCCGGCGTCACGGGTGGCGCCGTACATCGACTTCAAGTCGCCGCCTTCGGGCTGACGGCGCAGGCCGTAACGGACGCCGTCGAAGCGCGCCAAGTTGCTCGACGCCTCGGCGGTGGCGATGACGTAGTAGGTGGCGACGGCGTGCTGCGTGTGCGGGAGCTCGACCGGCACCACGACGCAGCCTTCGCCCTCGAGCCCGTCGATCGCTGCGCGGACGCTCGCTTCGACCTCGGGGTCGAGCCCTTTCGCGAAGTACTCGGCGGGCACGCCGATGCGCTTGCCTCGGATGCTGGCGCCGCACGCTCGCTCCCAGTCCGAGAGCGGGGCGCGGAGTGAGGTCGCGTCCATAGGATCATGGCCGGCGATGACCGAGAGCACACGCGCCGAGCCGCGGACATCGGTCGAGAACGGGCCGACCTGATCGAGGCTCGAGGCGAACGCGACGAGGCCGTAGCGTGACACGCGGCCATAGGTCGGCTTGAAGCCGAACGTGCCGGTGAGCGCGGCAGGCTGGCGGATCGAGCCGCCCGTGTCGCTGCCGAGCGAGGCTGGACACATGCGGGCGGCGACCGCGGCAGCGCTCCCGCCCGACGAGCCGCCGGGGATTTTCGTGGGATCCCATGGGTTATGGACGGGGCCGAACGCGCTGTTTTCGTTCGATGAGCCCATCGCGAACTCGTCCATGTTCGTCTTGCCGGGGAAGAGAGCGCCCGCGGCGCGTAGACGCGCGACGACGGTCGCGTCGTAGGGCGGCACGTACCCTTCGAGCATCTTCGACGCGCAGGTGGTCGGCGCGCCCTTGGTGCAAAGCGCGTCCTTCAACGCGACGGGGACGCCGGCGAGAGGCCCGAGCGCCTCGCTGCGCGCGCGCTTTTCGTCGACCGCCTTCGCCTGGGCTCTCATCTCGTCGCCCAAGACGGCGAGGAACGCGTGCACCTTCGGATCGAGCGCGCCGATGCGGGCGAGCGTGGCGTCGGCGACCTCGACGGCGCTGACCGCGCCGCTCTTCACGGCGTCGGCGAGGGCGGTGACGCTGAGGGTATGGACGTCTGCGTTCGGGCTCACGATCAGCTCTCCACGAACGTCGGCACCGCGAAGCCGCCGTGCGCGCTCTCGGGCGCTTGCCCAATCGCGTCTTCTTGCGAGAGCGAAGGAGTGACGACGTCTTCGCGCAGCGTCGGAGGCTCGAGCGGCAGGGCGGCGGTGAGCGCGCAGACCTGCCGCGCGTCCAGAGTAGGTCCGATGTCGGTCGTGTCGACCGCTTCGAGCGCATCGACGTGGGCGATGATCGCCTCGAGCTCGACGGCCATCCGGTCCACCTCTTCTTCGGTGAGCGAGAGGGAGGCGAGCTCCGCAACGTGCTTGATTTGGGCTCGATCGATGGCCGGGCGCTTCGGCATGGCACGCGAACGCTAGCACAAGTAAGAAGACCGTTGATGCGCCTCGGAGCCCACGAATCGGTCGCTGGCGGCCTCTCGCTCGCGCTGGGCCGTGCGAAGAAGGACGGCTGCGAAGCGGTCCAGATCTTCACCAAGAACGCCAATCAGTGGCGGGAGCCGTTTCCGGACGCCGACCAGGTCGCCGCCTTCAAGCACGAACGGACGAGCGGGCTCGGACCGATCCTCTCGCACACGAGCTACCTCATCAACCTCGCCACCGACCGCGCGGAGCTCCTCGAGCGCTCGATCGACTCGCTCGCGAAGGAGGTCGAGCGTTGCTCGCTCCTCGCCATCGACTACTGCGTGCTCCACCCGGGCGCGCATCTCGGCGCGGGCGAGGACGAAGGGTGCGACCGCGCGGCCAAGGCGCTCGACGAGGTGCATCGCCGGACAAGCGGCGCCGCGGCGACGATCCTCATCGAGAACACGGCCGGGCAGGGGACGTGTGTAGGATGCACGTTTCCGCAGATTCGGCGGATCTTCGATCGCGTGAGGCATCCGGATAGGCTCGGCGTCTGCCTCGATACCCAGCACGCGTTCGCGAGCGGTCACGATCTCTCTACCGCCGAGGGCTACGAGCGCACGTTCGACGAATTCGATCGCGAGCTCGGGCTCGCGCACCTCCGCGCGTTCCACTTGAACGACTCGAAGAAGCCGCTCGGCTCGCGCGTCGATCGCCACGACCACGTCGGCGAAGGGCTCATGGGGCTTGAGCCGTTCTGGCGCCTCGTGAACGACGCGCGCTTCGCGACGCTGCCTGCCGTGATCGAGGTGGAGCCGCGCTCGAAAGAGACGCCCTACAAGGAGGACGTGTCGCTCCTTCAATCGCTCGTCGGCAAAGCGACGGCGCCCGTGCGTCGGAAGAAGAAGGCTACGACGTAGCGCCCGCGTCCACGTCCGCGTCGGGCGGGGGCGGAGGCGGGAGCGGAGTGGTCGCCGGCTCGGCGGCGCCCGGAAGCGGAGCGTTCGGCATACCGGCCGGACCCGTCGGCGGCGAGGGGGTGGCCGCGGCCGCGCCCGAATAGATCGGCGAGGGCTCGTACTCGGGCGGCGGGCCTTGCGGCATCGGCGGAGTGGACCCGCAGGCGAGAGCGATAGCCGGCAGAGAGGCGAGGGCGAGAAGCCGAGCTTTCATCGCGGCAGAGCATGCCACAACTCGAGCTGGCTCCGCGACGTGCTTTCGAAGGGCGCGCGTTCCGGCGGACCCGGAGCGCTGCTTCGCGAGCGCCTGGGCGCGCTTCGCTTGGCTGGCGGAAGCGACTACCTCATTCGAGGTCGTCGGCTTGATCGTAATAAA
>CAJDWT010000017.1_pt1 | contig 26159 bp, 23 predicted proteins | sample 7391671 | NCBI WGS metagenome assembly CAJDWT01 (sample SAMEA7055729, study PRJEB34461) | soil metagenome | biome: terrestrial ecosystem; feature: Peninsula; material: soil | place: Antarctica | collected 2016
GAGGAGGCCGACGAGAATGATGAGGAAGCCAAGAATGCCGAGCAAGAAGAGCTTGCCCTTCGAGCCGCTTGTCGAGGCCCAGCTCGCCTTCATCGCGTCGATCGGGCCCATGTCCGCGTCTGCGACGTAATAGGTCGACAGGCTCAAACCGAGCGCGACGATGATGCCCGGGACGATCAGCAAGATGAGGCCGATGATGATGGCGATGCCCATCAAGATTTGGGTGCCCAAGATCGGAAGGAGCTTGTTGCCGCTGCCGAAGAGGTCGCCGAAGTTCGGGACGCCGCCACGCGCGGCGGTCAGGAAGATCTTGATGAGCCCGGCGGCCATGAAGGCGCCGATGATCAAGCCGAGGAAGCTCGCGCCGGTGGTCAGGCTCGTCGCGGCGATCGAGCCAGGATCGACCGCACCGGTCTGCACGATGCCGCTTGCGATGAAGCCGGGAATTTGGCTGATGATGCCGTTGACGACGATGGCGCCGATGAGGACGCCCCAGTTTCGTTTGAAGCCGTCCCAGGCGAGTGAAAGCACCTCACCCGGCTCCCAGGGCTGAGCGCCCCCTTGCGGCGGCGGCGGTGCGCCTCCCATCATCGGACCAGGTCCTGCTTGCGGTGCAGCGTACGGATTGTAGTTCACGTAGAGGTTCCTCCCTAAGGCGTGGCGCACGTCATACGGCAGACGCCCGCGCATCGTTCCCAGCCAAGCGCTAGGGTACCGATTTCTCCCAGTCTGTCGCCATGAACCAACGATCGATCGTCACCCGCTTCGCGCCGTCACCCACCGGTGACCTCCATTTGGGGGGCGCGTTCGTCGCCCTCGCGTCGTGGTGGATCGCGCGAAAACACGAGGGATCGTTCGTGGTTCGGATGGAGGACATCGACACGCCGCGCGTGGTACCGGGCGCGTCCGACCGCATTCTCGAGGACCTCTGTTGGCTCGGTCTCGATTGGGATGGCGACCCGGCCTCTGCGCGGCGCTCGATCCACACCGCGAAATGAAGCGTGACCCCGCGCTCCGCGTCCGCGTTCCGCGTGACCCCGCAGCCGTCGTCGTTTCGTTCGACGACGAGCTCCAGGGAACCTACACCCAAAATTTAGCTGAAAAAGTCGGCGATTTCGTGATTCAACGAGCAGACGGCGTCTTCGCCTACCAGCTCGTCGTGATCGTCGACGACGTGGATCAAGGCGTGACCGACGTCGTCCGGGGCGCGGATCTTCTCTCGTCGACGCCGCGGCAGATCTATCTCGCGCGCGCGCTCGGCCTCGAGGCGCCGCGCTACCTGCATCTTCCGCTCGTGGTCGACCAGGGCGGCGAGCGCATCGCGAAGCGCTCGCCAAAGGCGCATCTCCGCGTGCTTCGTGAGCGCGGGTTCACGAAAGAGCAGATCCTCGGCCGGCTCGCACACGCGCTCGGGCTCGTGCCGACGCCCGAGCCGCGCTCGCTCGCCGAGCTTCTCGCGAAGGATGCGCCGCGCTGGCCGACCGCCGAGTGGCGCGTCGAGGGGGTGTGAGGGTGATATAACGGTCCCCTATGTCTCGTGGCTCGAGCCGCATTCCGCCCGCGCGTTCCTCGCCCACGCCGTCGATCAAGATCGCCAAAGCGTCGGGCACGCCGACATCACCGAAGCTCTCGCACACCGTCGCGGCGTCGCGGCTCGAGCTGACGGTCGTCGAAGAGGCCGGAAAAAAGACGAATCGTGCGCTTGTCCACGACGGGGAGCTCGTGCGCATCGGCGCGCACGAAGGCAACGACGTGGTCCTCACCGACCGCCTCGTCTCCCGCTTTCATTGCCGCATCACGCGCGACAAATCGGCGTGGCGCATCACCGACACGTCGTCGCTCAACGGCACGCGCATCGGCGGCATCTCCGTGCGCGACGCGGACTTGAGCTCTCCTGAATGCATCGTCGAAGTCGGCGACTCGAAGGTGCGTGTTCGCGAGCAAGCGTCACAGGCGCGCGTCGAGCTCTTGGGACGGCCGAGCCTCGGCGATCTCTGGGGCACGAGCATCCCGATGCAGCGCCTCTTCGCCGTCGTCGACAAGGTCGCCAAGACCGATGCGAACGTCCTCATCGAAGGCGAGAGCGGCACGGGCAAAGAATTGGTCGCGACCGAAGTCGTCCGCCGCGGCACGCGCGCCGACAAGCCGTTCGTCATCGTCGACTGCGGAGCGATCTCTCGCGGCTTGATCGAGAGCGAGCTCTTCGGCCACGTGCGCGGGAGCTTCACCGGTGCCACCCACGATCGCCTCGGCGCGTTCGAGTCCGCCCACGGTGGCACTGTATTTCTCGATGAAATCGGCGAAATGCCGCTCGACTTGCAACCGAAGCTGCTTCGCGCGCTCGAGTCGCGTGAGATTCGTCGCGTCGGCGAGACGCGCGCGCGCAAGGTCGACGTGCGAGTCGTCGCCGCCACGAATCGCCGCCTCGAGGCCGAGGTCAACAACGCACGCTTTCGCGAGGACCTCTACTTCCGCTTGTCGGTGGTCACCATCCGCGTACCGCCGCTCCGCGAACGGCTCGAGGACGTCGAGCTGCTCGTCCGCGCCTTCCTCGACCGAATGGGCGCGATGGCGTCGCAGGGCCTCTTCACTGCCGACGTCGTCGCCGACCTCTCCCGTCACGATTGGCCAGGCAACGTGCGCGAGCTCCGCAACTACGTGGAGCGTGCGGTCGTCTTCCAGGACGCTGCGCGCGCCGAGCTCGACGGCAAACTGACCTTCGAGGCATCACGCAAGAAGGGACCGCCGGCGAGCGCCGAGGTCGATCTCGAAGCGTCCTTCCATCAAGCGAAGGAGCGGGTCGTGAGCGACTTCGAGCACCGCTATCTCGGCGCGCTCCTCGACTGGTCCGACGGCAACATCAGCCGTGCTGCGCGCAAAGCGGGCCTCGATCGCATGCATTTGCACCGGCTCGTTCAGCGCTATGGCATTCGCGACAAGCGCTCGCTCAAAGACTGAAGCGTCGGCCGGCGCCGGGTCACACACGTCAGGTGTGGAGCGAGAGGTAGACGCCGACGGCGATCCCGATCAGGGCGGCGACGACCCACACCGCGGTCCGAGTGCCGCGCTCTCGTGTCGCTTCGGATGCCGCTTTCGCGATCGCGTCGTTGTGGTCCGCGATCTTCACCGGCCTCACCGATTGGCTGACCTTCACCGACCTCGGCGTCATGCTCGGCACCGGCGAAGGCACCGTTTGCGAATGACCGTCGGCATGCTCGCCGTCGAGCGAGATCACCGCCTGCGGCTCGACGCTCTCGATCGCGTCTGGCGATACCTTCGCATGGGCGATCGCGAGCGCGAGCGCTGCCGCCGTCGCGTAGCGATCGGCCGGACTCTTCGCGATCGCGTGCATGACGACCGCTTCGAGCGCCGGTGAGATGTCACGCTTGGGCGCCTTTTCTCGCGGCCTCGTTGGGGTCGAGGTCAGGTGGGCCGTGAGCACGCCGAGCGGCGTCGGAGCTTTGAAGGGCACCGTTCCCGCGAGCAATTCGTAGAGCATCACACCGACCGCATAGACGTCGCAGCGTGCGTCGAGCTCGTCGCCCCGCGCCTGCTCGGGCGCCATGTACTCGGGCGTGCCGAAGATCATGTTGTGGGCGGTCAGGTTCGTCGTGCCCGTGGCGGTGCTGCCGGCGATGATCTTTGCCATACCGAAATCGACGACGGTGATTTGACCATCGGGGCGCACGATCACGTTCGCGGGCTTGAGGTCGCGGTGGATGACCCCCTGCAAATGCGCGGTGGCGAGCGCCGCACAAATCTTCGTGATGATGTCGAGAGCGCGGGCGATCGGGAGCGGTCCAGCCTCCGCGATGACGCGATCGAGCGCTTTTCCCTCGATCTTGGGGAGCGCCATGTAGAGGAGGCTCGACTCTTCGCGCCGCGGGTCTGGAGCCTCGCCGGAGTCGAGGACGGCTGCGAGGTATTTCCCTTGGAGCCTTCGCAAGATCTGCGCTTCGCGGAGGAAGCGGCCGCGGATTTGCGCGTCCCCGAGCAGGTGCGGATGGATGACCTTGAGCGCGACGACGTCGCCCTCCTTCATCCGCTTCGCCTCGTAGACGATGCCGGTGCCGCCTTCGCCGAGGACGCCGATGATCTCGTAGTTTTCGCCGAGCTTGGAGCCGACGTCGATCGGCGGCGCCGAAATCCGGATGGAGCTCGGCGGCGAATCGAGATCGTTCGTCAAGCGTCGATCCTAGCAGTCACTTGACCGGACACACGGCGCGGATCTTCGGTGACACGCTCACCGGGTCGAGCCTCTTTTTGGGCTCGATCGCGCGCCAGGCGGTGCATGCGCCGGCGGCCGCTTGCGCTGAATCGAGCGCGACGTAGGCGTCGAGGAGCGCGCGGTAGACGAGCGCTTGTTGCGACTTGGTGAGCTCGCCGCTGCCGAGGATGCGGTTGCCGCGACCGACCGCTTCGACGTAGCGACCGCCGGCGACGTCGGCTTGGAGGAGCGGCAATTCCGCTTCGGCATGGCGTTGGACGTCGAGTGTCGCGCCTGCGGCCTCGTCGCGCGTCGCTTCGCCACCGCCCTTGGCCTCCGTCTTCCCCGCGTCGGTGAGCGTGAGGTCGACGAGCGGAACGAGGATGATCTCGCCGCGGACGAGCGGCTTGGTTTGCCCGTTCCCGGTCGCCTTGCGGCTGTTGTATGCGTCGAGCTCCCACGCGCGGTTCGGGTCACCGAGGTAGCGCTTGGCGATCTGGTCCATCCGATCGCTCTCGTTCGCGATGACGGTGAGCACGTAAGGAATGACGATCTCGCGCCCCTCTTCGGGGGCGATCCACGAGACACCGTGGTTGGCGCGCGCGAGGACGTCGGCGCGCCTGGCGTCGCCAAGCCAGAGCATCGAGAGCGAAGGCCAGGTCTCCCCGCCGCTGACGTGATGGTATCTCGGAGCGGGGATCTCGAGACGCATGCCGGCGACCGGGGCGCTACCCCCTTCGGAGTCGAGCGCGTTTGCTCCCGCGAGCACTGTCTCGAGCTTCGGGTCGCCGTAGACGCGTTGGGCGATCTGCGCGAGCGACTCACCGGGCTTGACGATGTGCGTGAACGCGTGCGCGTCACGAGCCAGCGAGATCGCGATGAAGCAGGCAAACAACAGGAAAAACCGCGATCTCATGGCTGGTCTCCGCGGGCGGTGGGTCGACCGGCGTCGATCCGCACGGCGTCGCCTTCGGGCTCGAGCCCTGCGTCGTCGACCGCAGTGCCGGTGACGTTCATTGTCACGTCGAGCGCGACCGTCTCGTTGGGGGCGATCTTCACGCTGCGCTTCTCGGCCACGGCTTGGGGATGGAGGAGCGTGACGTAGTGGACGCCCGGTCCGAGGGGAATTGGCTTCGCGAACGGCGTGAAGTCGATGCGCTGGCCATCGACGAAGACCTCCGCCCAGGGCGTCACCACGACGCGTAAGAACCCCATTTTTTGCGGGACGAGCTCGAGCGGCGCGCCGCCGCTTGCGATCTCCTTCTGCGCGCCGCCGCGCGTCAGTTGGATCGCGAGACCGCCCAGCACGAGCAAGAGCGAGAGCACCGCGAAGCCCAGGATCGCGGGACGGATTGGGGCGCGACGCTCCTCGAGCACGGCGGCGATCGACTGGTCGAACGTGTCCTCGATCAACTGCGCTTTGACGAGCGCACGGGTCACAAGCGATTTGCGCGGGCCGCGGATGCGTGCGCGGACGAAGTCGTCGAGCGCGTCGGCGACAGCGTGTGCGCTCGTGAAGCGGTCACCGGGGAGCTTGGCGAGACAGCGCATCACGACGCGCTCGAGCGCGCGCGGGACGTCGGGAGCGCGCACGCGCAACGGTGTCGGAGGGTCACGGCGCATGCGGTGGAGCGCGTCGTTCGACTTATCGTCCTTGTCGAACGGGCGCGCCCCGCAGAGCAGCTCGTACATGACGACGCCGAGCGAGAAGACGTCGCTGCGCGCGTCGACGAGCTCGCCGAGGATCTGCTCGGGCGACATGTACGCCGGCGTCCCGAACCCTTCGCTCGGCGTCGCGTTCGGAGTGAGCTTTCGCTCTTCGTTGAACGGCTCGTCGGCGGTGGCGAGGCGGTCACGTTGCGCGATCCCGAAATCGACGAGCTTCACCTCGCCGGCCTTCGAGAGGAGGATGTTCGCCGGCTTCACGTCACGATGAACGATGCCGCGATCGTGCGCGTGGGAGAGAGCGCGCGCGACCTCGGCCCCGATGTGCGCGACCGCGTCCGGCGTCAAAACGGCCTTTTTTGCCGTCAATCCCGCGAGGACTGCCGCGAGCGAGAAGCCGTCGACGTGCTCGAGCACGAGATACATCTGGGTGTCGGTCTTCACGAAGTCGTGAAGGAGCACGATGTTCGGATGCGAGAGCTCGCTGAGCAGACGGGCCTCGCGCTCGAGCTGAGCGGCGAATGCCGACGTCGGGGCGATGGTCGATTTCAGCGCCTTGAGCGCGACCACGCGGCCGAGCTTCTCGTGCTCGGCGCGGTAGACCGTCGACACCGAGCCGGCGCCGAGCTCGAGCACGACGCGGTAGCTGCCGAAGGTCAATTGCGACATCGCTCGTTTCGCCGCCGTTCGCGCGTCACGCGAAGAGGGAGACTCCCGTCATCAGCGAAGGCTGGGCGATGCCCAAGAGCGCGAGCATCGTCGGTGCGACGTCGCAGATGCGACCGTGTTCGCGCAGCTTGCGGCGCGCGTCGCCCCCGTTCACGTACAAAAACGGCACGGGAAAGAGGGTGTGCGAGGTGTGCGGCGCGCCGGTCGCCGGATCCTTCATGAGCTCGCAGTTGCCGTGGTCGGCGGTGAGCAAGAGCGCGCCGCCCTTCGCCGCGATCGCATCGGCGATGAGGCCAACGCCGGCGTCGACCGCCTCGACCGCGGTGATCGCTGCGCCGAGGACGCCGGTGTGGCCGACCATGTCGGGGTTGGCGAAGTTGACGAGGATGAAGTCGTATTTGTCGCTCTCGATCGCATCGACGACCGCCTGCGCGACGCCGGCTGCGCTCATTTCCGGCTTCAAATCGTAGGTGGCGACGTCCTTCGGAGAGGAGACCATCTTCCGGTCTTCGCCCGTGAATGGCTCCTCGCGTCCTCCGTTGAAGAAGTAGGTGACGTGCGCGTACTTCTCGGTCTCGGCGCAGCGGAACTGCGTGAGCCCCGCCTTCGCGATCACCTCGGGGAAGACGTCCTTGAACTTCTCCTTCGGGAACGCGATCGGCAACGGGAACGACGCGTCGTACGTCGACATGCACGCATACATCGCGAAAGGAGGCGCATTTTCCCGCGCGAAATGGTCGAACTGACCTTCGGGGAAGGTGAGCGCGCGCGTGAGCTCGCGCGCGCGGTCGGGGCGGAAGTTGAAATGGAGCGCGACGTCGTTCGACGCTCCGCGCGCGTAGTCGCCGACGACGAAGGGCTCGACGAACTCGTCGGTCTTGCCGTTCGCGTAGGACGCCTCGACGCCGGCTTTCCACGTGGCAAATCGAAGAAAGGCACCACCCGACACCGAATCTTTTGCGAGCAAAGGGAGCTCGATGGCGCGGAACGCCTTTTCGACACGGTCCCAGCGGTTGTCGCGGTCCATCGCCCAGTAGCGGCCAGCGACGGTGCCGATGACGCCTTTGTCCTTTGCACGCAGGTGCGCGTCGAGGGCCTCGAGGTACTTCGGCGCGGTCCCGGGCTGTACGTCACGTCCGTCGAGGAAGGCGTGGACGACGACCTTCACCCCGGCCGCTTCGGCGAGGTCGATGAGCGCGAGCAGATGCGCGAGCGACGAATGGACGCCGCCGTCCGACACGAGGCCGAGCAAATGGAGCCGCCCACCGCCTTTCTTCGCGGTTGCGAGCAGCTCCGAGATGACCTTGTTTTTCCCGAGCGCGTGCTCGTAGATGGCGTTGTCGATGCGCGCGATGTCCATCATCGCGATGCGACCGGCGCCGAAGTTCAAGTGGCCGACCTCGCTGTTGCCCATCTGCCCCGGCGGCAAGCCGACGTCCGGGCCGCTCGTCCCGATGAGGGTGTGCGGGTACTTGTCGAAGAGGGCGTCCATGCGCGGCGTCTTCGCCATGCGCACGGCGTTGTCGGCCTTCTCGGCGCGTTCGCCGAAGCCGTCGAGGATCATGAGGACGAGAGGACGCGGGCGAGCCATGGGTCTTTCGAAATCCGTTCGTTTTGCGGGGGTCGGGAGCTTACCAAACGCGGGCGTGATTGGGCTATGTTGCGCCCATGGCCTGGGTGGAGGTCCTTCTCCGAGGGAAAAAAGTGTTCGCACGCGCGAACGCAGACGGCAGCCTGGTCGCACAAAGCGGCCGCGTCGAGATCCGTTACAAGACCAACGACGGGCGCGCGTACCAAGCGGCTGCCGGCAATCTCGAGAAGGCGCCGAGCGCAACCCTCTTCCCCGATTCGCACTGCGGTGACGCCGAAGCGGCGCCCGGAAAAACGGCGGCCAAGACGCCCGGCAAACGGGGCGCAGCAGGTGCGGCGGCAGCGCCAGCGACGTCGTCGGCGACCGATTGGATCGCGTACACCGACGGTGCGTGCTCCGGTAACCCAGGTCCCGCGGGCTCCGGGTTCATCGTGATCCCGCCGGGCAAGAGCCCGGTCGAAGGGTGCGAGTGGCTTGGCACCGGCACCAACAACGTCGCGGAAATCACCGCCATTTTGCGTGCGGTCGAGGGGATCCCCAAAGACGTTCCCGCCGTCGTCCACACCGACTCGAAGTATGCGATCGGCGTGCTGTCGCTCGGCTGGAAGGCGAAGGCAAACCAAGAGCTCATCGCCAAGACGCGCGCCGTTTTGCACGGCCGCAAGGTCCGCTTCGTCTACGTGAAGGGGCACGCCGGCATTCCGCTGAACGAGCGCGCAGACGAGCTCGCGCGCGAGGCCATTCGGATGGAAAAAAGCAGGTTGATTGCCGCGCCTTGAGCATGCGGCCCGGCGGAAGTAACGTACGCGCCCGATGAGCATCTATAGAGAAGGGCTGTTCGACGGCCAGGTCGCGATCGTCACCGGCGGTGGCAGCGGCATCGGCCTCGCGATCGCCGAGAGCCTCGGCGCGCTCGGCGCGAAGGTGGCGATCTGCGGCCGCAAGCAAGAGCGCCTCGACGAGGCCAAGAAGGTGCTCGGCGACAAGCTCGGGTTCGCGAGCGTCTGCGACATCCGCGAGCCGGAGCAGATCTCGGTCTTCGTCGACAGCGTCAAAGCGCATCTCGGCCCGACGACGATCTTGATCAACAACGCCGGCGGGCAGTTCCCGACGACGGCCGAAACGGTGAGCCTCAAGGGTTGGGAGGCGGTCATCCGCAACAACTTGAACGGCACGTTCTTCATGACCCAGACCGTGGGCGTCCGTCACATGATCCCCGCGAAAAAGGGGCGAATCGTGAACATCATCGCCAACATCGCCCGCGGCTTTCCCGGCATGATCCACACTGGCGCGGCGCGCGCGGGCGTTGACAACATGACCAAGACGCTCGCGGTCGAGTGGGCCCAGCACGACATCGGCGTCAACGCCGTCGCGCCCGGAATCATCGAGTCGAGCGGCATCAATCAGTACCCGCCCGAGCTCGTCGCCGCGAGCCGCGCGCGCACGCCCGCCAAGCGCTTCGGCACGGTCGAAGAGGTCGCCGACGTAGCTCTGTTCCTCGCCAACCCACACGCGGCCTTCGTCACCGGTGAGACCTGGTACGTCGACGGCGGCGCGCATTTGTGGGGCGACATCTGGCAAATCCCCGATCGCTCCGAGACCTAGAAGAGCGCTCGATGGAAGGCAGTACCACCGAGCCCGAGCTGCCGCCCCCGCCACCGGCGCCGCCCGAACGACCACCCTCCGCCGCCGTTTCGCCGCCGTCCGACCACCCGGACGACACGCTGAGATCGTTCAAGCAGAAGCCGCTCGCGACCACCTGGACGTGGATCCGCGACTACTTCACCGGCGGTGACGTCACCTTCGGGATCGCGGTCGTTCCGCTCTGCTTTTTGTCGATGGCGCTCTTCACGCGGCATCCGACGAAGACCAACTTCATCTTCGACGAGCAAGAGGCGCTGCTCGCGAATCCGTACGTGCGCTCGATCGCCGACGCGCACCCGAAGTTTCGATGGATCGACGCGATCCATCGTGATTTTTGGGGCCTTCCACCCGATCGCAGCATCGGCTCGTACCGCCCGATCCCGGACGTGATCTGGCGCTTGCTCTGGTGGATGGGCGCGCGCGATCAGACGCCGTTCCTCCATCATTGGGTGAACGTCATCCTCCACGGCGTCAATGGCGCGCTCGTCGCGATCATCGTCCAACGCACCACGCGCAACCGCACGACCGCGTGGCTCGCCGGCGCGATCTTCGTCGCCACCGCCGTCGTCACCGAAGCGGTGAGCGGCGTCGTCGGGATCGCCGACGTGCTCGGCGCGCTCGGCGTCCTCGCGGCGCTCTGCGCACTCGCTTTGCCGCTCCGTTACATGCCGCTCGGTGTCCTCGCGGCCACGCTCTTTGGTCTCTTCTCGAAGGAAAGCGCGCTGTGCGCCGTGCCGCTCGTTCCATTTTGCGCGCTCCTCACCGCGCGGCTCGTTCACCGCGAGAAGCCGCGAGGGTGGCTCCGCGCTGCTCTCTCGTTCGTCGCCGCGATGGCCGCGTTCCTCTTCTACGTCGAGATGCGCCGCCGTTGGTTCCCGGCGCCACTGCCGCCGGAGCTCTCGGTCGAGGCGAATGCCGGCAAGCCGCCGCTCCAGCGCTTCTTCGCGATGCTCCTCCGCTGGTACGCGCAGCCGAGCCTCCCCCGTGATCCGTTGAACAATCCGCTCGTCAACGCGTCAGGCCCGCTGCGGGTTGCCGGCGCGATGCGCGTGTATTTACGCGGTCTCGGGCAGATCATCTTTCCGTGGACCTTGTCGGGCGATTACTCGGCGCCGCAAGAGCCCATCCCCGATCGCGTCTTCAACGTCGAGAGCGTGCTCGGCGGGATCTTGATGGTGCTTCCGCTCTTCCTCGGCCCGCTCCTCGGCGTGCTCGCGTGGCTTCGTCGGCGCAAGCAGCGGAGGAGCGCGATGCCGGTCGAGATCGTGACCGACAGCGTCGAGCACCCGCCGAAGACGCGTGACCTCCGTCCGCTCGCGGGCGCGGCGATGGTGTGGGTGGTGGTCTCGTTCTTCCCGGTCTCCAACATCCCGGTGCTCTTGCCGACCGTGCGCGCGGAGCGCTTTTGGTATTTCCCAGCCATCGGCACGAGCATCTTGCTGGCGCTCTTCTGGTCGTGGCTGATCGAGAAGTACGAGAAGACGAACGTGAAGATCCACAACGTGGTCGTCGTCGTCTTCGCCGCGTTCTTCTGCTTCCAGTGCTTCGCCGCGCGCCGACACGCGAACGACTACACCAACGACCTCATTTTCTGGGACGCGACCCGTCACTCGGTGCCGCGCAGCGCGAAGGCGCATTTGAACTATTCGGTCATGCAAGGCGCTCGCGGCAACATGGAAGAGCGCCTCGCCGCCAACCGCGTCGCCCTCGGCCTCGCGCCGAAATGGCCGATGGCGAGCGTATACCTCGGCGACACCCTCTGCCGGATGCACCGCGCGCAAGAAGCCTGGCAGTACTACGCGAAGGGGTTCGAGCTCGCGCCGAACGATCAGAACCTCGTCGCGCTCGGGGTCCAATGCTTGTGGGACGAGCACGCGATGGGCGAAGGCTCCGAAGCGCGCGCCGGCCTCGAGAAGCTCGCCGCAGACCACCCGGGCTCGTGGGTCGCGTACATCGCGCGTGACACGATCGACAACGGCGAGGAGCACAGCGGTGTCGATCCGAAGTACCGCCCGCGCGGCTACAACGAAGGCCCGAAGAAGGACGAGTGACCCGAGCTTCGGGTCAGAACGGCGGGCTGTCGTCGAAGCGGAACAAGAGGAACGTCGGCGATGCGGTGTCGGGGCCGAGGACGACGGCGCCGTCTTGGCCGGACCCGGCGCGCTTGTGGATGTCGTGCGCGCCGCTCCCGAAGCCGAGCCCGTAGATCGACAGCTTGTCGCCGATCTCGACCTGCGGAGAGAGGATGGCGGTGAGCTCGTCGAGCGGGTGCGACGTGAAGTCGCCTGAGTGCACACCCAGCGTCGAGTAGTCGAGCGGCTGGTCGGTGTGCCAGCCCTCCGTCCACCGAAGACCCGGCAGCGCGGCCTGCTTCGAGAGGTAGTAGGTGTCGGGCTTGCTGCCGTCGTCCGACTGGACGTTGACGAGCATGCGGTAGCTCTTGCCGTTCATCTGCACCTCGAGGTCGAAGTGCGTTCGGTTCGGCTGTGCACACTGTTGATCCTGGGGCCGGACGACGCCGACGAGCGTGCCGTCGAGCCGACCGAAGCTGTTCGTGAGCTCGTCACCGAACGTGTCGACGCACGTGGGCGCGGCGTCGACCCACGCGTCGCCGGGCGCGCTCGCGTCGTCGTTCGGAGAGGCATCGCTGGTCGCCGTTCCGCCGTCACCTGTCGTCGAGCTGCCGTCCGAATCGTTCGACCCGCTGCAGGCGGCGACGAAGAGCGACACGAGCGCCGAGGCGACGCACGCCTGGGAAAAAAGCGAAGATTTCACGATCGGGGCTCCCTCTTTCGCCTGGCTCTTGCGCGGGAAGACCGCTACGTCAGAGCCATGCGCGTCTTGGTCACGGGCGGTTGCGGATTCATCGGAACCAACGTCGTCCGAAGCTGGCGAAGACTGAGACCGGACTGGACCGTCGTCAACCTCGACAAGCTCACCTACGCGGCCAATCCGGCAAACCTCGCCGATCTCGAGAAGGATCCGAAGTACGCCTTCGTCCGCGGTGACGTCGGCAACGAGGAGCTCGTCTCCCACGCCCTCGCCGCGCACGCCATCGACGTCGTCGTCCACCTGGCGGCCGAGAGCCACGTCGACCGCTCGATCTTGGGACCGGGCATCTTCATCGAGACGAACGTGCGCGGCACGCAGGTGCTGCTCGACGCGTGCAAGCGCGCGAAGGTGAAACGATTCGTGATGGTGTCGACCGACGAGGTCTACGGCTCGCTCGGGCCGACCGGCCTCTTCACGGAGACGACGCCGCTCGCGCCGTCGAGCCCGTACTCGGCGTCGAAGGCGGCCGCCGACCTCGTCGCGCTCGCCTACCACCACACGTTCGGCATGGACGTCGTCGTCACGCGTTGCTCGAACAACTACGGCGCCTACCAATTTCCCGAAAAATTCATTCCGCTCATGGTCACGAACGCGCTCCGCGACGAGCCTCTCCCCGTCTACGGCGACGGCGGCAACGTGCGCGACTGGATCCACGTCGAAGACCACGCGACCGGCATTTTGGCTGCGCTCGAGAAGGGCAAAGCCGGCGAGGTCTACAACTTCGGCGGCGCGTCGGAGCGCAAGAACATCGACGTCGCCAAGCAAATCCTCGCGCATGTCGGCAAGCCCGAATCACTCCTCAAATTCGTGCAGGACCGCGCCGGGCACGACCGGCGCTACGCGATCGACGCGAGCAAGGCGAAGCGCGACCTCGGCTGGGAGCCGGCGCACGTCTTCGAGGCCGGCTTGAAGGACACGATCGACTGGTACGTGAGAAACGCCGCCTGGATCGACAAGACGCGCAGCGGCGAGTACCGCAACTACTACGACAAGCAGTACGGCGCGCGGCTCGCCTGACCGGATGAAGGCGCTCGTCACCGGCTCGAACGGGCTCGTCGGAAGCCGAATCGTCCGCGTTCTCGAGGCGCGGGGCTACGACGTCGTGAAGCTCACGCGCGCCGACGCCGAATTGTCCGACGCGAAATCGGTGCAGAGTGCAATCGACCGAGCCAGGCCCGACGTTATCTTCAACCCGGCCTCGATGACCGAGGTCGACAAGTGCGAGGCCGACAAGGAGCGCGCCTTCCGTGACAATGTCGTCGCGCCGACCAACCTCGCGGTCGCCGCCCGCATCGTGGGCGCCCATCTCGTCCACGTGTCGACCGACTACGTCTTCGACGGCGACCATGGCCCGTACCGGGAGGACGACATTCCGAACCCGCGCGGCGTCTACGCGACGACGAAGCGTCAAGGCGAGGTCGCGGTCGAAGCGATGGGCCGAGACTTCGCGATCGCTCGCACCGCCGTCGTCTACGGCTGGCCGCAGGCGGCCCGTCCCAACTTCGGCGCGTGGCTCTATGGCGTGCTCTCGCAGAAGAAGGAAGCGAGGCTCTTCGAGGACCAATTCGTCTCGCCGAGCCTCGCCGACAACGTCGCCGAGATGCTCGTCGAGCTCGGCGAGCGCAAACTGATTGGCACGTGGAACATCGCCGGCGCCGAGGTCGTGAGCCGCGTAGAGCTCGGTCACGCGTTCTGCGACACGTTCGGCTTCGACAAATCCCTCGTCGTTCCGACGAAGCTCGCGGCCATGAATCTCGCGAGCCCGCGGCCGCTCCACTCCGGCCTCGTCGTCGGAAAGGCGCAAAAAGAGCTGAAGACGAAGCCGCTCGCCATCGCCGAGCAGCTCGCGAAATTCCGAGCCGCGATCGAAGCGGGTTGATCAGATCTTCGCGCGCTTCACGAGCCTCTGCGCCTGCACGCGCGCTTCGGCGGTGACGGCGTCGATGTCGAGAAGCTTGTGCTCGCCGTTCGCGACGACATGATCGCCGCCGATGAAGACGTGGACGACGTCGTGCGCGGTGCACGCGTAGACGAGCTTCGAGAAGACGTTGCCGCCGGGCTCGACGTGCGCGCGGTCGATGCGAGCGACGACGAGGTCGGCCTGCTTGCCGACCTCGAGTGAGCCGACCTCGCCGTCAAGGCCGAGCGCACGCGCGCCGTCGATCGTGGCGAGACGGAAGACGCGGCCGGCGGGGAGGGTAGTGATGCCGGTCTTCACGTTTGCACCGAGCGCGGCGTGACGCATCTCGGTCCACGGGTCCATGTTGTTGTTGCACGGCGCGCCGTCGGCGCCGAGCGCGAGCTGCACGCCGAGTCGGTCGAGGTCGGCGACCCGCGCGATGCCGGAGCCGAGCTTCATGTTCGAGCTCGGGCAGTGCACGACGCGCGTTCCTTCCTTCGCCATCACCTTCGCTTCGTCGTCGCGGAGCTGAACGCCGTGGGCGAAGACCGCGCGCGGGCCGGAAATTCCCCACTTTCGGAGCATCGCGACGTCGTCGTCGCCGAGGATCGCTTTCACGGCGTCGCGCTCGGGGCCCTGCTCGGCTGCATGGGTGTGGATGATCGCGCCGAGCTCGCGCGCCATCTCTGCGACCTCGCGAAAGAGCGCCTCGCTGCACGACAAAATGAAGCGCGGCGCGAAGCCATAACGGACGCGCGCGCTCCCGCTCGGCTTCCACGCCGTCGCGAGCCGAAGGCTCTCGGCGAGGCTGCGCTTCGTGGTTTCCTTCAGACCCTTCGGTACGCCTTCACCGGCGTCCATCATCGCCTTGCCGCTGACCGCGCGGATCCCGCTCTTCACGCAGGCCTCCATCACTGCGTCGTGCGCGTTGACGGTGCCCATGTCCAAGATCGCGGTCGTGCCGGCGCGCATCATTTCGACGAGGCCGAGCTCCGCGCTGGCGGTCGAGGACGCCTCGTCATGGGCGGCTTCGAGCGGCCAAATGCGCTCCTTCAGCCACTCGAGGAGCGGAAGGTCGTCGGCCATGCCGCGCAAGATCGTCTGGCAGAGATGAACGTGGGCTTGGACGAAGCCGGGGACGACAGCGCATCCTTCGGCGTCGATCACGCGCGTGGCGTCCTTGCCGGCCAACGCGCGCTCGATGAGGGGACCCGAGCCGATCTCGACGATGCGGTCGCCTCGCACGAGGACCGAGCCTTCGACCACGCGACCCCAGGGCGGCACGGCGTCGCAGGTGACGATGACTCCGCCATGGACGAGAGTCTGCATCGGCGCGACGCTAGCATTGCGCCTCCGCAAACCCGTAGAAACTTGCGTTTGGTCGCCGACGTACGCGACGATTCCGAGGTTGCCTGCACGGGACGAAAACCAACCCATGAGCGCCCGCATCCTCGTCGTCGACGCAAGCCCACCGATTTTGAAGGTCGTCGGGGCGATCCTCGAGTCACGTGGGTACTCCGTCACCGGCACCGACGACGGCGACGTCGCGCTTGCGGCGCTCCGCGAGGAGGAGCCGTTCGCGCTCGTGCTCCTCGAGTTCCAGATGCCGACGATGAACGGCCTCCAATTCTGTCGTGCGATGCGACAGGTCGAGCGCCTCCGTTCGCTCCCCGTCGTCTTGATGACCAACCGATCCGAGCGCATCCGCGACACGTTCGTCGAGCTCTCCGGCGCGGTCGATGTCATCACCAAGCCGTTCGACGAAGAGGCGCTCGTCACCGTCGTCGAGCACGCCCTCGTCCGCGCTGCCCGTCCATCGTCTCAGCTGGTCGCGGCGCGCATGACGAGTGAGCCACCGATCAGCAAGGCGCCGACGAGCGTCCCGCCCAGCATCGCGCCGACGAGCGGGCCGAGCGAAGAGGCGATCCGGAGCCGTGATGCCAAGCTGTTCGTCACGCGGCTCGCTTCACTGGTCGCGCCTTTGCTCGCGAAGATCGATCGCGCCGAAGTCGCCAACGAGGTGAAGATCGCGCAGACGTTGCTCGACGGCCTCTCCACCTTCGCGCTCCAGAGCCTCGGTGCGACCTTGCGCGACGCCGATTTCGCCGGCGGCCGAGACGTCGTCCTCGCCGGCGACTTGTCCAAGCTTCCGATCGGCGCTGTCCTCCAGCTCCTGCAGATGGAACAGCAGACCGGCTCGCTCGTGGTCGTCCACGCCAACAGTGAAATGGTCGTCACGATGCGCGGCGGCCTCATCGATCTCGTGCAGTCGCGCGGCGCCGGCGACGAGTTCCGGCTCGGGCGCTACTTCATCCAGGAGGGTTGGGTCTCGGCCTACGAGATCGACACCCTTATGCTCTACAGCGACTCGCCGCTCGGGCTCACGCTCCTCGAGAGCGGGAAGATCGACGATCAGCAGCTCCGCGCCGCGCTCCACCAGCAGTCGAGCGAGCTGATTTACGAAATGCTTCGTTGGCCACGCGGACGGTTCGAGCTCCGCAACAAGCCGGCCTCGCCGCTCGCAGACAGCGCCCGCCTCGGGATGACCGTGGCATCGGTCGTGATCGAGGGTTTCCGACGGGTCGACGAATGGCGCATGATCGAGGCGCGGGTCGGGCGATTCGAGGACGTCCTCGTCCGCGATCCGGTGGCGATCGAATCGGTCGGGATCGAGAAGCTGACCGAAGAGGAGCTCAGCATCCTCGATTTCGTCGACGGCAAGCAGAAGATCCGCGACATCATCCCGCTCACCAATATGTCGAGCTTCGACGCCTGCAAGATCATCTTCCAGCTCATGGAAGCTCGGCTCGTGCGCCGAAAGCCACGATGAGCGATTCGCGTGCGGGCGTTCTTTTGCGGATCGACGGCGTGCTCCACTTCGTCGCCGCGAACGAAGCGGTCGCGATTGATCACACTCCGCGCGTCGAGCGCGTGCCCGGCGCGCCGAAGGAGGTCGCCGGGATCATGGCGTATCGCGGCGAGATCATCCCGGTGATCTCGCTCTCGAGCGCGCCGACCAAGTCGATGCTCATCGTCCGCCACGCTGGCGAGCTCGTCGGGTTGGTCGGCACTGAAATCGTCGCGACCGGTATTTTCCCCGACGAACGCGCGCCCGCGCTCGACATCGCCGCGATCCACGCTCGGCTCCGCAGCGCCGCTTGGGCTGGGCGTTGGGGCACTTAGCCGACGCGCGAAGAAGCCTCGCGAAAGGCCGTTCGAGGGCGGCCGTTGCGGTAGATTTGCCGCATGGCTCATCCTGATCGACGTCGCTTCCTCCGTCTTCTTCGTCGGACCGCGAAGGCTGCGTCGAGCACCGCCGCGAGCCGAAATGCGACCGAAGAGCACGCCTTCTGGAAGGCGCACGAAGCCGCGACGACGCGCGTGCACGAGGCCTCCGACGCCGCGCAACGGATCTCTCAAACGATCGCTCGTCACGGCTCGACGATCGCGTCGCTCGCCGATCGAACCCGTGCCGCCGCCGGCCGCGCTCAAGATCTTCGCGCCGTCTTCACGCGCGTCTCGGAGGTGTTCGAGCGTCTCAGCGTCGTCGCGTTGAACGCCGGTCTCGAGGGCGCCCGTCTCGGTGACGCCGCCGGGCGCGCCGTCGGGCTCGTCAGTGACGAGGTCCGCACCCAGGCCGCACGCGGCGGCGCCTCAGTCCACGAGCTCACCGCTGCGCTCACGGAGATTGCGGATGAATTGAAGACGCTCCACGTCGCGCTCGACGTCTCGCGCGAAGCCACGTCGACCGTCGCCGAGCAGGCAGCGATCGTCCTCTCCGCATCGTCCGAGACGGAGCGCGCGCTCCAGGAGATCGAAGCGCGCATCCGTGCGACGACCGGCAGCGATCCGACCACCGCGCGCAAAATCGCCGAAGCAAGCGAGCACGCCCGGGCCTTGGTGACAGCGATCAGCGCGCTCGGCGAGACGGTCTCGCACGAGGTCTGGGTCGAAGCACTTCGTCCGACCCTCGAGCCGCTCTTCGGAGTGCTCACCGACGTTCCACCGCCCGAGCCCTCGGAGACCGACGACGAGTGACGAGCGTCGACCCCGAGCTCACGAGGCTCCTCCTTTTGGAGCTCTCGCGGCATTTGAAGGCGCTGGAGGCGCTCGAGCGCGACCAAGACGCGTGTCGACGGGCGATTCACGCGCTCAAAGGGTCGGCCGGCCTCGCCGGCGAGCTCGAGCTCTCGGCCGCGCTCCAACGGGTCGAGCGCCGTCTCCGGGAAGGCGATCTCGCCGCCGTCGACGAGGCCGGAGCGCTCGTGCGCGGCTCGGTCGAACGTCTCTCGAGCGGGAAGCCCGCAACGACGTCTGTATGGCCCGTACCGCCGCCCGACCTCGAGCCCAGGACGCTCGAGCCCGCGCTCCGCGAGCAGTACGCAGCCGAAATTAGCGACCGGCTGCAGCGCATCGACGAGGCGCTCGAATCGAAGGGCGACGCGATCGAGGCGGCGGCGGCGGTCTATCGCCACGTCCACACCATGAAGGGCGCGGCGAGCGCGGTCGGGGACGAGGTCACCACCTGGTTCTGTCATGGGCTCGAAGATCGCCTCCAAGGGGCGACGTATCGCGACGCCGCCGAGACCGCGCTCCAAGAGGTCGCCCGCTGGCGCTCGGTCCTCGGGGGGCTGCTCGACGATCCTCATGCCGCGCTCCGCACCTTGCGCGGCGGGGGGACACGGCCGAGCAACGTTCCTTCCCAACGTGGAACGATGCGCCCCGGCGACGACGAAAATCGGCCCGGCGACGACGCCACGATTCGCGTCGACGTCGGCTCGGTCGAACGACTGATGGCGAACATGGCGCGCATCGCGCTTGCCCGTGAGCCGATCGCCCGCCATGCCGAGCTCGCGCGCGGCGCCGCCGACCGCATGCGCCGGCTCGAGGGGAAGCTCGCCGAAGCGTTGCGCCTCATCGGACCACCGCGTCCGTGGGGCGCGCCCGCCGCCGCGCTCCAGAAGATCGATCAGGTCGCGAACGAATTGCAGGGGGCGAGCGACGCGCTCGAGCGCGCCTTCTTCACGATGCACTCGAGCGACGGCGCGATGCGCGGCGACATCGTCGAGGCGACGCGCGAGCTGTCGGCGATGCGCCAGACCCCCCTCCGCGGGCTCTTTTCTCGCCTTGCTGGCGCGGTCGCCGCCGAGGCGCGTCGCAGCTCCCGTGAGGTCGCCGTGCAGATGCACGGTGAGAACGAGATGATCGACCGACGGCTCGCGGAGCTCCTGGCCGAGCCATGTTTGCAGATTGCACGTAATTCGGTCGCGCACGGAATCGAGACACCCGCCGCGCGAGTCGCCGCCGGAAAGTCGCCGCTCGGCAGGATCACGTTGTCGGCCCGCCGCACGATCCATCGTGTGATCATCGCGATCGAAGACGACGGCCAAGGCGTCGACGTCTCGGACATCCGCCGCCGCGCGGTCGAGTCCGGAGCCGTCGCCTCCGCGCTCGCGGACGCCGCCGATGACGACACGCTGCTCGCGCTCCTTCTGCTGCCCGGCTTCTCCACGCGGGACACGTCCGATCTCCTCGCCGGTCGCGGTATCGGTCTCGATATCGCGCTCGGCTCCATCCAGAAGATGGGCGGCGTTCTCCGCCTCGCCAGCCGCAAGGGGGCTGGCTTCTCGGCGCGCGTCGAAATTCCGGTCGAGACCGCGCTCGCGAGCGTCATCTGGGTCGAGGCGGCCGGCACCGAATACGCGATCCTCACGACCAACGTCGCGCGCGTGCATCAAGTCCCCGCCCGCGCGACGAACACGCCGCACCTGGCGACTTGCATCGAAGGACGCGTGAACGAGATCGCGCAGCTCGCCCTCGAGCTCGACCTCGGTGAGCCTGACGACGCCTATCGCCCCATCTTGATCGGTGTAGACGCGGTCGGTAAAACGGAAGAGGTGCTCGTTCGCCCGCTCACGTCGCTCATCGCGGCGATGGGTCCGTACGCGGGCGGGATCGTGCGTGAGGACGGAACGCTACGTCTCGCGCTCGACGTCTACGCGCTCGCGCCGCGCGCCCGCGCCCTCGGCCGCGTCCCCGAAGCGCAAGTGAGCGCCGTGCCGTCGACGCGTCCACCGCCGAGACTCCCGTGAGCGAGCTCGACCTCGGCGCGATCCGCGAGGACGAGATCGACGCAGTGCTCGAGATCGATCGCGCCGCGTTCTCGAAGAACGGCGAGTCACCATCGCTCGATTTGCGCGAGGAGATCGCACGGGCGTGGTCACGTGTCTGGGTCGCGCGTGCCGAAAAAATTCCCATCGCCTACCTCGTCGCTTGGCACGTCGCCGACGAATTGCATCTGCTCGCGATCGCGACCCGCGCCGACGTCCGGCGAAAAGGCGCTGGAAAGGCGCTCCTCCGTCGGCTCGTCGAGCACGCCTACGACCACGATGTTCTCCACATCTTTCTCGAGGTCCGCGCGTCGAACGAGGCGGCGATCACCCTCTATCGATCCTTCGGTTTTTACCGGCTGAACGTGCGCAAGGCGTACTACGGCGACGGTGAGGACGCGGTCGAGATGGCGCTCGCGCTCGATCCGCCGGTCCGAAAAGTTCTTCTGCGCGCCGACGAGCCGTGAGGGCGAATCAGAACGAGCCGCGGACGCCGAGGCCAGCGTTCTTCGGTCCGACGAGGGGCGCGAAGCTCGCCTCGACGCCGCCCTTGTGACGAGGCGCGACGAGCCACCAGACCACACCGCCCGCCAAGAGCGCGCCGCCCGCGATGTAGCTGACGACCGACAAGGTCGACATGCTCGACACAGAGTCGTTCTTGCTTTGGAGATCGCGGCACGCCTGGCTCGTCGGGACCGAGCACGGGTGCGCAGCTTCCATCGACTGCGCGCTGTCGTGCGCGCTCATCGACGAGAGACCGAAGCCGACGCCTAGACCGAGCCCGACGACACCGACGCCTCCGACGACGATCGCGCCGGTCGGTGGTGGTAGCCACGCCGTCTCGTCCTTCGCCGGTCCGGCCGGACCGCCGATCGCAGGGGCGAGGTCGCCACCGAGCTCGTTCGAGACGTCCATGCCGATCGCGTCGCCGGCCTCAAGATGGCAGGAGCGCTCGGCTTTTTTGCCCGATTTCGCCGTGACGGTGACCTTGTGGTCACCCGGCTGCACATCGTAGGGCGAGCCGCCGGTCTGCAGCACACCGTCGATCTCCACCTGCGCGTCCTTCGGCCCAGTGATCTCGATGCGGCCGAGCGCGGTCTGGAGCTCACGAATGTAGGTCGACGCGAGTGACGCATTACTGGGGTTCAAAAGCGGGTCGCCGATGCAGGCGCGATAATTCCGGATCGCCTCGAGGGTACGACCGAGCAGCTGCTGCTCGCGAGCGATATTGAAGAGGACGTTCGGGCTCGGGTAAATGCGGTGGGCGTCTTCGAACTTCGCGAGCGCGGCCTCTTCGTGTCGGGCGTCGTGCTCTTTCAGCCCGTCGGCGAAGATCGCCTGGGCTTGAGCCTTGCGCGGATCGTCCTGCGCGAGCGCGGGCGTACACGCGAAGAAGACGAGAGCGCCGAAGACGAGAGAGCGTATCGACATGCCGGCGCGATCATAGCGAACGCGCGACGTCGGTGCGCGCGTTCGACGACGAAGGCGGAGCGGCGGTCGGCACCGCGAGAGGCTTCTGCGCCGAAACATCGGGAGGATGGCTCGCCTTTGTTCCGTGCGACGACGCATGGGGGAGCGCGGTCGGTGTCGGTGGCGGGGCCGTGGTCGTCGCGGCGACCTCGCCGGTCGAAGGCGGCGGCGGGAGATCGCCCGCCGTGAGCGGAACGGCCGACGCCGAGAGAACGTGCATGCCCTCGGCCGAGCCAGTCGGCACGGTCTGGGCAGATTCTTCCTTGTGCCGCCCGCGCCGGACGACGAAGTAGATCGCGAGCACGGCGACAGTCACCAGCACGCCGACGACCCAACGGGTCCGATTGGCCTGCGCCTGCAAGAAGAACGTGTTGAAGGTCGAGCTCTCGCGCCGGGAACGATCGGCCTCGGCGCGCGCGTGCTCGCGCGGGTCGCTCCCGTCACGGACGACGACGAGGTCCTCGTTCCGACGACCCGACAGCGGCGCCGCTGCCTGTGCGGCCTTGACCTCTTCGATCGAGCGCGCACGCTTCTTCGGCAACCGCGGGTCGACAGGAATGCCGTCCAAGAGCTCGTCGATCGAGTCGTTCACCGCGCCTTTGTCGTTACCGGTCGTCATCGGTCAGGACCTCGATTTTAGACCGGCTGGATGGACAGGCAAAGCAAGCCGGATTGTGGGCGGCGGTTTGCTATCGTGAAGGTGCCTCACATGCGCTCACTCCAGCAGAAAACATCGAAAAAGGCCCTCGCGGCGCTCATTGTCCTGTGCACGCTCTTCCCTGCGCTCGGGGGGACCCCGGCCGCGGCGCAAGGGGTCGACCCAGCGGCGCGGGCCGAAAAGCTGTTCCATTCTGGCAAGCGCGACGAAGCGATCGCCCAGCTGAAGACGGTTCCGGCCAGCTCGTCGTACGCGAGCCGCAAAGCGCATCTACTCCTTGGAGAGTACCTGATCCTGACCGGGCATCGCGCCGACGCAGAGGCGCCGCTGATGACGATCATCAGCGACTACAACGACGACGCGATCAATGCGAAGGACACGGCGGGCCTCGCGCTTGTCGGCCGCGCGGCGACCCTCCTCCGCAGCCCGAAGGACGCGAACAAGGCGTTCAACGAGGCCGAGCGCGACAAGAAGAACGTCGAGGCGAGGCTCTGGCACGCCGAGCTCTTTCTCGACACCTACGATCCCGGGCACGCCGAAGAGGTGACGAGAGAGGTCCTCGCCACCGACCCGAAGAACGCAAAGGCGTTGGTCATGCTCGCGCGCATCCAGCTCGATCAGACACTCGACTTCGATGCCGCGGAAAAGTCGGTTGCCGACGCGCTCGCAATCGATCCGAAGCTCTCTGGCGCCTACGCGGTCCGGGCCGGCATCGCGCTCCGTGACGGCGAGCTCGCGAACGCCGAGGCGTCGATCAAGAAGGGCCTCACGATCGATCCGAACGACCTCGAGCTCCTCTCGCTCCGCGCCGCCGAGCGGTTCTTGGACGACGACAAAGCGGGCTTCGAATCAGCCAAAAAAACCGTGTTCGCGAAGAACGCCGAGTATTCGACCTTCTATTCGATCGTCTCCGACTACGCCGAGTGGGAGCATCGCTACGACGACATCGTCGTGATGATGAGAGAGGCGACGAAGCTCGACCCCGACGACGTGAAGGCGTGGGCGGACCTCGGCCTCACCGAGACGCGCGACGGCGACGAGACGCAGGGCGTCGCCGATCTGCGCACGGCCTGGTCGAAGGACCACTTCAACGTGCGGGTGTATAATACACTCAATCTATACGAGAAGCAGATCGCGAACGACTACGACACGGTTCCTGACGGCGTCTTCAAGGTCCGCTACCCGAAGGACGAAGAGGCGGTGCTCTCGCGTTACGTCCCGCAGATGCTGGGCGAGGCCTGGGGGTCGATGAAGGCCCGCTACGATTTTTTGCCGACGACGCCGGTCGCGATCGAGCTCTATTCGAACCGCGAACAGTTCAGCGTGCGCACGAGCGGCTTGCCGAACATCGGCATCCAAGGGGTCTGCTTCGGGCGCGTCGTCGCGGCGATGAGCCCGAAGAGCGAGCCGTTCAATTGGGGCAACGTTGTCTGGCACGAGCTCGGTCACGTCTTCGCGATCCAACTCTCGAAGAGCCACGTCCCGCGCTGGTTCACCGAGGGGCTCAGCGAATACGAGACGATCGCTCGTCGCCCGGAGTGGCGGCGCGAGCTCGATCCACAGCTCTATCTCGCGATCAAACGCGGGAGCTTGCCGCATGCGCTCGACATGAACCGCGCCTTCACGCATGCCGCCGACGTCGAGGACGTGACGGTCGCGTACTACGCCGCGAGCCAGATGATGGTCTTCACGGTCGAGCAATTCGGGATGAAGAAGGTGCAGGACGCGCTCAAGCTCTGGGGGCAAGGCGTGAAGACGCCCGACGTCTTCCAGCGCGCGTTCGGCGTCTCCGGCGACGACTACGACGCGAAGTTCCGCGCGTGGGCCCTCGCACGGATGAAGCGCTACGACACGCAGTACATGTTCGACGAGCGCGGCCGACCGCTCGACGAGGCGAAGAAGGCGGTCGCGACGGCGCCGAACGATGCGACCGCCCATGCCGCGCTCGCCCTCTCGCTCCTGCACGCGCACCAACCCGAAGACGCGAAGAAGGAGCTCGATGCCGCGCTCAAGCTCGACGACAAGAACGCGGACGCAAACTTCCTCTATTCGAAGCTCATCAAGGATCCGGACCAGTCGCTCGCGCACCTGAACACGCTCAAGCAGACCAAGAAGGACGCGAAGGCCCAGCGCGCGGCGCTCGAGAACGCGTGGCACTACGACCCGAGCCAGTCCGATCCGTTGCGCGACCTCGTCGACCTAGCGCACGAAGAGAAACGGTCCGCCGACGAGCTCGATCTCTTGAAGAAGCTCGTGATGCTCGATCCGCACAATCGGCCGGCGTGGCGGTCACTGATGCAGAAGCTCGTCGACGCGAAGGCGTGGGCCGACGCGAAGAAGTTCGGCGAGTCGGCGATGTTCGTCGACGTCGAGAACGCGTCGACGCACGTCGCATATGCCGAAGCGCTCGCCGCAACCGGCGATCACGTAAAGGCGAAGTTCGAGCTCGAGAGCGCGGCAGCGTGCAATCCGAAAGGCGAGCTCGCAGCGAAGATCAAGACGATGACGGCAGCCGAGGACCTTGCGTTGAAATCAGCGAAAAGATAGGCGAATCACTTCGACTCGACGATGCCTGTGTCGCCGCACGTTCCCCAGAGGTCCCAACCGCCGTTGTCACAGACGTAGAGATCTTGGCAGTCGCAACAACCGTTGCCGCACGCCGCCGCGACGCCGAGCGCGCAGTCGGGGACCTGCAAGTCCTCGCAGCCCGGTCCGCCGGTCGCGCCAGGCACGTTCAAGAGCGCGCTCGCGTCACCCGTCGCGGTCGCGGCGTCGACCACGCCCGCGTCGTCCGCGGGCGCGCCTGCTTCGTGCGCCGGGCAGATTTGCTCAAGCTGCCACGTGTCGTCGGGTGCGCACGAATAGGTCGCCGAGCACGCGGGATCCGAGCACGCGTTGTCGTAGGCGGGGCAGCCGCCGTCTGGGATGCCCCGACACGGCTGCTGGACGGTGAGATCCTGCTGACAGGCGACCACGAGCGTGACGCTGGCGAGCACGAACACGCTGCAAGCTGCAATGAAACGGAGCGAGCTCATTGCAGCTTGGTAAAGCCGTCGTGGCGTGTCGTCGACCGTTTCGGCTTCGGACGCGGATGATGCTTCACCGCCGGCACATGCTCGCTCGCCGAAGCCGAAGCGGCCGGCGGGCCATACGTGGTGAAACCGTCTTCTTGTGCGGTGAGCCCGTCGACCTCGTGGACGAAGCCCTCTGCTCTCGCCCCGCTCGCCGCGACCGCGACGAGACGATGCCGAAGGCCGCTCGACGTCGGCACCTCGAACGAGGTCACGTTCGCCGGCGGGTCGAGGTCACGCTCGGTGTCGTCGAACGTGACGTGCGAGGCGACGAAGGGGAGCGGCACGACGACCTTGCGTGTCGTCGGCAATGCTGGCGACTGATCGGTCGCGACGGTGGAG
>CAJDWT010000124.1_pt1 | contig 25977 bp, 16 predicted proteins | sample 7391671 | NCBI WGS metagenome assembly CAJDWT01 (sample SAMEA7055729, study PRJEB34461) | soil metagenome | biome: terrestrial ecosystem; feature: Peninsula; material: soil | place: Antarctica | collected 2016
TCGTAATTGTTGATTCCCTTTCGGCAAGAAAATACCCTTATTTTCGAGCGTCAAGGAAGGTTTGAATGATGCTTACGTAGTAAATCACGTACGTTCGCCCGGGTCGTGCGCAGGAGCTTCGCTATGTCGGTCAGGATTTTCCTTTTTTCGTCCGTGATGTTGGGTGCGGCTCTCTTGGTCTCGACGAGCGGTTGCGCCGATTCCACGAACGAAGGGTTCGCCGACGACGATTCTGGGACCCACACGTGGCACTCGCCAGATGGCGGTGGTGGCGGTGCGCTGACGGACGCGAGCGGAACCGACGCAGCGAGCGTCGATGCTCCGGACGATTCAGGCACTACGTCGAGCGCCGATGCGGGCCTTGCGGATGCAGCGACCTTGGACGCGGGCAGTGATGCGGCGGTCATCGTCGCTCCGGCCGACGCAGGGACGGATGCGGGCTCGACCTCACCGGTCGACGCAGGACCTGAGCTCGACGATCCGTTCGACCCGGCATCGTGCAGCGGTCCCGCGATCACGTTCGCACAGGCCGCCGCGAAGTTTCCGAGCGGCGCTTCGTCGGTGGCGCTCGGTAGCTACAAGCTCATGGCGCGCTCGCGCTCGTGCAATTCAGTCACGGGTTGCTCGGCGTGGGGAACGCCGACGCAAGCCAAGGCGCCGCCGCCGCATGGCTATGACACCGGTGACTTCGTCCTCGGCGGAACCTTTCGCATCATCACGAGCGGCTCGAATTTGGAGGTCTCTCCGCTCGACGACACATGCAAAGCCGCCTACAGCTACTGCAACGCCTCGCTGTCGTTTCCTTCGACCGAGACGTCCGGGACGCTCACGTTCCCTCAGGCGACGGAATACCAGTACGTGGCGATGGATATTTATTTGATTCCGCCCAACCCCGATCCGCAGAATCTCTTCCAGACGTACACGCTGACGATGACCGACTCCTGCGCCGAGGTGCACAGCGCAGAGACGGCCACGAGCGGCCCGGCCACCACGCAATACGGTCTGCTCGTGCGTTATTGAGCGACGAGCCGCTTCACCGCGGCGCAACGTCGGGGTCACCCATCTGATCTTCCACCGCATAGTCGGCTGTCCGGCGATCGCTCGCTGCGGCTGTTGAACGGAGCCTCGACCTTGAACGCGTATGTTGGCCCTGTCCTGCGCGGAGCTCTTCGTGAATCTCTACTCGTTCAACTCTTCATTGATGCGCGCAAATGCCGTCGTGAGGTTCTTCATCAGTCGGTCGAGGTTCTTCATGACCTCGGCCTTCGAGCTGCCCCAGGCCCAAAAGGAGATCATCAGCTGTTGACCGAGCCGTAGGTCGTGATGGACCGGCAAGGTCACGTAGTCCACGGGCACGAGCGTCGTCCCGATCATGGCCCAATCGAGCTGGGGATCGAGCGGACCGAGCTCTTCATGCAGCGAGTTTTTGAGCGCCGAGACGTCGGGAGCGGAGAGGTTTCTCGTCAGATCTCGAAAGAGCACCATCACTCTCCCGGTGCACTGCATCGCTTTTTCGATGCTCGGTGATTCGTTGGGCGAAGGTCCCGAAAATGCACAATCGTTCGACTCGAGCCTCGAGCGCGGACCGTTGAGTGCCTCCAAGAGCCCGAAGAAGCGATCGATCGCTGGTTCGTCCTTCCACGGCAAGAAGTCCTCGAGCGACGTCCGAATGCGCGCCGGCTCCTTTTTGAAATCGTAGTAACGGAATGTCGAATTCGAAATCGCATCGGTCCACGGATGCGCTCGCGCGGTCACGAACGGAACACCGCCGTACTCGCACGTCTTCACGACGGGACTCGTGAAAGCCGAGCTACGCGGAGGCGTCCAGCCAGCCGAGCCCCGCGGGGGCCAGCCGATGTGCCCGACGTTCGCATGGGCGTGAGGCTATCTCGAACCTCGTGGAGGTGGTTAGCTGCTCAAATGGGTGTCTCCGCCGTGCATGCCGCCGTGACGAAGGTCGCGCGACATCTCGAGATGGTGCATGCCGAGCGGCTTCATTGTCGTGAGGGCTGCAGCTCCTGCTGCGTCGACGAGTTGAGCGTTTTCCAGGTCGAGGCCGATCTCATTCGCGAGCATCATGCCGCGCTCCTCTCCGATGGCGCGCCGCATCCCGTGGGTGCATGCGCATTTCTCGATGAAGGCGGCAGCTGCCGCATCTATGAAGAGCGCCCGTACGTGTGTCGCACCCAAGGTCTGCCACTGCGTTGGCTCGAGGACGGGCCGGAGTCGACCGAGCTTCGCGACATCTGTCCTTTGAACGACGTCGACCCGGGGCTCGAGCCGCTCGAAGCCCTGAAGGTCGAGGACTGTTTCACGTTGGGGCCGTTCGAAGAGGTGCTTGCGATGCTGCAAATTGCTCAATCGAAAGCGCGGCAAAGCGAGCCGAGTGAAGCCGGGCAGGGCAGTCGAGTCGACCAGACCCAAACGAGTCAAGCCGAACCTCTCCAGACGATGAGCCGCACGCGGCTGCGCGATCTCTTCGACGCGAAGTAGCCACACCTGGCGGCCTATCGCACGAACGAAGCGCCTCATCCGTGAGATCAATGCAGATGCCGCGCAGTGCAACGACTGCACTGCGCGCGTGCAAACCGTGCAGCCATCCTCTCCTCGCGCTCGGTAGCAACCCAGAAGCACGCGTGGCCAAAAACTTGCTCATGGACGAGGGGCTCGTCAGCCCTTGGGGACGTCGAAAGGAACCCACTTCATGACCAATCTCGCCGCTCCCATGTCGACGCCGATCCCTCCCTCCGGGTCGGAAGAGCGTCCCGCTACCATCTCACACGTCCTCGTCTGTTTGGATCGGTCCGGTGCAGCTGAGGGGTGTCTGCCGTACGCCGCGTTCGCCGCGAACGCCTTCGGTGCGCGTGTCACTCTGCTACATGTGCTGCTATCGCCACAGGCGAGCGAGTTCAATCGGGCCGACGCCCTTGAAGCCGAGATCGCTCGGCGCGAGGCGGAGGCCTACCTCGATCGAGCGACGGCGTCGCTCGGGCTAGAAAATGCGGAAACGGTCAGTCGGGTTGCCCAGGGATTCCCGGCCGAGCAGATCGCAGTGGTCGCGCGCGAGATCGCCGCCGATCTCACCATTCTCTCTAGCCACGGCAAAGGCGACAGCGTTGCTCCCGTGCTCGGAAGCATCGCGCAGCACGTCCTCTCGACGGTCGACGGCTCGGTGCTCTTGGTTCAGCCCTCGAGCAAGATGGCCATTCCGCCGAAGCGCATCATGGTGCCGCTCGATGGCTCGGTGCGCAGCGAGTGCGTTCTTCCGATGGCGACGGCGATGGCACGAGCCCACGGCGTCGAGGTCCTGTTGGTGTACATCGTCCGCGAGCCGACGGTGACCGCAGTCCTCTCCGACCCACAAGACATGCAGCTCGCGCTCAAGCTTGCCGATCGCGTCGAGACGAACGCACGCGCCTATCTCGCGAAAATTCGAAGCCGGCTCGTTGCGGAGGCGATCGTCGCGACGACGTTGGTCCTCCGCGCGTCCGATGCGCGGCAAGCGCTGCTCGACATCGCGGTCGAGCATGAGTGCGACATGCTCGTGCTCACGGCTCACGGAAGCACGAGCAACGGCCAGCACTCCTTCGGGAGCGTGACCTCGTTTCTCCTCTCCCACGCTCAGCTTCCGATCTTCGTCCTGCAAGACATGCCGCGGCGCCCACGCGGACCGGCGCGCCGCGACTCCCTCCGCTTCGCGCCAGGTAGCCGCCTCGCGGAGACCGTTTGAGGCTCGAAGAGCGCGCTGGCGCGCTCGCGCTCGCTCATCATCCGCTGGGTCGTCCACATCTCATCATCGGTCCGCTCATCGATTCGCGGCGGGTGTCGTCGGCAATCGCGCGCGCGACTCGGGAGTTTCGGTCGTCGCAGCCGCGCGACGCATCGTTTCAGAAGGCCGGCGAGTGGTTCCTCGACAACGGCTACCTGGTTTCGCGTGCGCTCCGCCAGGTGCTGACGGAGGTCCCGGCCGGCTTTCGTCGACGCTTGCCGTACCCGAGCGGCGATTCTCTCCCTCGGATCTTGCGCATCGCGGAGGTCTTCCTCGACGAGACCGCGGTCGATTTCGACGAGGAAGCGCTCGTCCTCTTCGTCAATGCCTACCAGAAGATCGCGTCGCTCTCGATCGCCGAGCTCTGGGCGTTCCCGGCGATGCTGCGCATCGCGACGCTCGACTCACTGGTCGGGAATCTGGACACATTCTTCCCGCCTCGCGGGTCTAAAGCTAGCGAGGCATCCGCCGTCACCTCGTCGACAGCGCTCGCACCCGAGGTCGGGATCGAGCGCGCAGTGCGCGTGCTCCGCCTGCTCGGTGAAGTCGACTGGCGCACGTTCGTTCAGCGAACGAGCGCGGTCGAGGCTGCGCTTCGCGACGATCCGTTGGGCGTCTACGGGCGAATGACGTTCGACAGCCGCGACGCGTATCGCAAGGCGGTGGAGTCCCTCGCGTGGCACACGGAGCTCACGGAGCTCGACGTTGCGCGCGCGGCAGTCGCCCTGGCACGCCAGGAGGCCGACCACGCGAAGACGGAAGATGGGCGCGAGCGCCACGTCGGCTACTACCTACTGGATGCGGGCCTACCCCGGCTGAAGGAGTCGATCGGCTATGAGGCCGCGGGGCTCCAACGATTGCGAGACGTCGCGCTGCAGTGGCCGACCACCGCGTACCTGGGCAGCATCGCTCTCACGTCCTCGGTGCTCCTCGTCGCTGCGACGATCGTCGTCTGGCGAACTTGCGGGCTCGGGTCGGCTCTCGTTGCCGCCGTGCTACTCGCGGTGCCGTTCGTGTCCGTCGGCGTAGCTTGGACCAATCGCTGGACGGGCCGTCTCCTTGTCCCTCGCTTGCTCCCGAAGCTCGACTTCGCGAACGGCGTGTCGGTCGACTGCCGTACCGCCGTGGTGATTCCCGGGCTCGTCGAGCACCCGTCCGACTTTGATCGCCTACTTGCGCAGCTCGAGCTGCACTACCTCTCGTGCCCCGATCCGTCGCTCGTCTTCGCGGTCCTCAGCGACCACGTCGACTCGTCCAAGCTGCCCGACGACACGGAGCTGCTCGCCTCAGCGCGCAAGACCGTCGACGCGCTCAACGCGAAGTACGGCTCGGAGCTGGGCGGACCGTTCCACGTTCTACACCGTCGCTCTGCCTGGAACGAGGGTGAGCGTAGCTTCATGGGATGGGAACGAAAGCGCGGAAAGCTCGAGGAGCTCAATCGGCTGCTGCGCGGTGACACGAAGACGAGCTATTGCGAGCACATCGGCGCGCAGAAGGGGCTCGAAGGAATCCGATTCGTTCTCACGCTCGACGCCGACACCCAGCTCCCGGTCGGCACCGCGAGGCGACTGATCGGCCTGGCCGCGCACCCTCTGAACGCTGCTCGCTTCGATCCCTCGAGCGGTCGCGTCGTGTGCGGTTACACCGTCGTCCAGCCGCGTGTCGAGCCGTCGCCCGTCGACGGTGTCAACACGCTCTTCGGCCGACTCTGGTGCGGCGATACTGCGCTCGACATCTATTCGTCTGCGGCATCCGACGTCTACCAAGACCTCTTCGGAGCGGGCGCTTATGTGGGAAAGGGCATCTACGAGATCGACCCCTTCATGCGCAGCTTGGAGGGACGCGTACCGGCCAACGCGATCGCGAGCCACGACCTCTTCGAGGGTATCCACGGGCGCGCCGCGCTCGCGACCGACATCGTCGTCTTCGAGCAGTATCCCCAAAGCTACCTCTCGTTCCTCCGTCGGATGCACCGCTGGGTGCGCGGAGACTGGCAGCTATTTCCGTGGCTTCTTCCGCGCGTGCCTTCGGCCGACGGAGGCTTGCTCCCGAATCGTCTCAGCGCGATCGACCGCTGGAAAATCGTCGACAACCTTCGACGCAGCCTCCTCGGTCCGTGCATCCTCGCGCTCTTCTTCGCGGGTTGGGCGCTCCTCCCTCCGGTCGCCTCGGCATTGATCCTCGTGCCGCTCGTCGTGCCCCTGACGCTCTCGGTGCGTGCGATTTTCATCGGTGAGCGACGGCGGACGCTCGGTCGTTGGTTGCTCGGGGTGGTCTTCTTGCCGGTCGAGGCGGCCGTCACCATCGACGCGATCGTCCGCGCCGTCTTTCGCATGACGGTCACGAGGAAGAATCTTCTCCAGTGGGTGACCGCGGCTGATGCCGCGCGGACCTTTTCGCGGGGCTCGCGTTCGCTCTTCTGGCGCGAGATGGGCACGGCGGTCGCGGTGACGACCGCCCTCGGAATCGTGTTGGGCGTCTCGCATCCGTCGGCGCTTCCGTTTGCTGCGCCGCTTCTTCTCGCCTGGCTTGTCTCACCGGAGATCGCACGTTGGGCGAGCGCGCCGGAGACGACGCGAACGACGCTCGAGCCCAGCGAGGTCGTAGAGGCGCGACGTCTCGCGCGCCGCACGTGGCTCTTCTTCGAGACGTTCGTCGGACCCACCGATCAATGGCTCGCTCCCGACAATTTTCAAGAGAGCCCCGGTGCGGTCATTGCCCATCGGACCTCTCCCACCAACATAGGGCTCATGCTCGTTGCCGAGCTGAGCGCGTACGATCTCGGGTACATCGGCCGCGCCGAGCTGGCGGCATTGATCGGCCGGTCGCTCGACACGCTCGACCGTCTCGAGCGCTATCGCGGGCACTGGCTCAATTGGTACGACACGCGGACCCTCGATCCGCTCTTGCCTCGATACGTTTCGACGGTTGACAGCGGCAATCTCGCCGGTGCGCTCGTCGTCATGGCGGAGGGCTGCCGTCAGGCCGCGCACTTGCCGGCCGTGCGACCGCGGCAGCTACGAGGTCTGGGCGACGCGCTGGACTTGCTCGCCGACAGCCTTCTCCGGCTCTCGATCCCGCACGACGAAGCGAATGAGCCCCTGGCGACCCTTCGAGAGACGCTCGAGCGCGCGGTCGAGGACGAAGGACTGATGGGGAGCGTCGTCGGCTCGCTCACCGCCGAGACTCTTCGGCTGGAAGCGGCGCTCCTCGGCTTGCTCGCACGCGTCGTCACCGTCGCCGACGTAGCGATATTTCGCGAGGTTCAGACGTGGTTCGATCGCTTCCGTCATCAGACCCGCAGCCTCGACAGCGATCTCGCGACGCGGGCTCCGGACGGCCTTCGTGACGAGCTGCTCGGTCTCGCGCGCCGCATCGACGCCGCGCGCGCCGGTATCGACTTCGCATTCCTCTTCGACCCCGAGCGGAAGCTCTTTCATATTGGTTACAACGCAACCTCCGACCGATTCGACGCGCACCATTACGATTTGCTCGCGTCGGAAGCGCGACTCGCGAGCTTCCTCGCCATCGTCCAGGGCGAGGTGCCGTCCGAACACTGGCTGACGCTCGGCCGCCCCGTGACCCGCATTCGTGGTGGTGCGGCGCTGCTCTCATGGGGCGGGACGATGTTCGAGTTCTTGATGCCGACCCTGCTCATGCGGAGCCAGGAGCGCACGCTCTTACAGCAGACGTCGGAGCTGATCGTCGCCGCCCAAATCGCCCACGGCAAGCGCACAGGTCTCCCGTGGGGTGTCTCCGAGTCGGGCTACGCTCACTTGGACGCGCAGGGGAGCTACCAATATCGATCGTTCGGCGTCCCTGGCCTCGGCCTCCGTCGCGGCTTGGAGGAGGACAGCGTCGTCGCGCCCTACGCTTGCGTGCTGGCGCTGCGCTTCCGCCCGCGTGAGGTGCTCGAGAATGTAGCTCGGCTCGAGAAGCTCGGCGCACGAGGTCTGTATGGGCTCTACGAAGCGGTGGACTACGATGCGTCCCGGGCGAAGGAGGCTGCGCGAGTGACGAAGCGCGATCCGGCGGACCATGCGATCGTGCGCTCGTACATGGCGCATCACCAAGGCATGATCTTGGCGGCGCTCAACAACGCGCTGAACGACGACGTGCTCGTCGATCGATTCCACAGCGACCCGCGAACGCGTATCGGCGAAGCCCTTCTCAGCGAACGCGTCCCTTCGGTGCGCTTGGCCGAGGAGCTGGTCGGACCGAAGAAGACGGTGAGCGAGGTGGCCTCGACCGTCGCGACGTACCCTTCGTGGACGCCGGATCGTACGGGCGTCGAGATGGCGGTGCTCGGCAATGGGCGGCTATTGACCGTCGTGACCGACACGGGCGCTGGGCATACCTCGTGGAACGGCATTGCCATCACGCGCGAAGGGCTCGACTCGACCTGCGACGTCGACGGGACATGGATCTACCTCCGCGACGAAGAGAGCGGTCGCACGTGGTCGGCGGCGCCCGCCCCGACTCGCCCGCGGCTGGCGAGCGACGAGGTCGTGTTCAGCGCGCATCGCGTCGAGCTCCACCATGGCGACGAAGGCGTATCGGTGCGCACCCAGATCTCGGTGAGCCCGCACGACGACGTCGAGGTTCGAACGGTCAAGCTCCACAACGAGGGCGCTGTCGCTCGCACCTTGGTGCTCATGACCTACGCCGAGCCGGTGCTCGAGCCGGCCGCTGCTTCCGCCGCACACCTCGCGTTCTCTCGGCTCTTCGTCGAGTGTGAGCGGCTTCCGAAACAGCACGGGCTCTTGGCGTCGCGTCGGCTCCGCAGCCCGGAGGATCCGACGGCGGTCGTGGTGCAGCGGCTCGTTTGGGACGATCCGTCGGTGACCTGGCTCGGTTCGCAGACGGACCGCCGGGCGTTCGTCGGTCGCCGTCGCGACGCGCGGTCGCCGAAGGGCGAGCTCGCCGAGCTCGACACGCCATTCGAACGCTCGACGTTGGACTCGTCGCTCGTGCTCGCGGTCCGCGTGAAGCTCGCGCCAGGCGAGCGGGTGGAGCTGGCACTCGTGACGTCGGTCGCGGCCACGCGCGAGGAGGTGCTCGACGTCGCGCGGCGCTTCGGCTCGCTGCGCGCCGCCCGCTGGGTCGCGCACGATGCCCGGTTGGAGGTCGCGCGTCGCCTCGAGCGAGAGGGGATGCAGCCCGCGCTCCTCCCATTCGCGCTGCGTCTCACCTCGCGTCTTCTCGCGCCGAGGCTCGAGCTGCGCGCCCCCGCGCTCGACCTTGCGGGGCCGCTCGTTTCGCAGAGCGATCTCTGGGCTCACGGTCTCTCTGGCGACTATCCTCTTCTCGTCGTGCGCGTGCGTGACCGCGCCGGCAACGAGCTCGTCCGAGACGTCCTGTCGATCGATCGGTTTCTGCACGGCCTGGGCGTGAAGGTCGGCCTCGTTCTTCTCGACGACGCCATCACGGGTTATCAAGCCGACGAGCCGGGCTCGGTTCGCCAGCTCGTCGATGCGGCCGGAGCGGCAGGCTGGCTAGGTCAACGTGGTGGGGTCTTCGTTCTCTCGACCGACCGACTCTCCGGCGCCGAGCGCGATCGGCTCGCTCGGGCCGCGCGGGTCTTGCTCGACACCGCGAACGGCTCGCTCGCGGTGCAGCTCGGGATGTCGATGAGCGTGCAGCCGCCACTTCCGGTCTTCTCCGCGACACGCGCGCCGGAGCCCGCTCCGGCGACTCCATTGCCGGCGCTTCGCCTTCGTCTCGGCTCACCCTATGGCGGCTTCACCGAGGACGGCCGCGAATACGTCGTCCGCGCCGACGCGCTCGCACCGACGCCCGCACCGTGGTGCAACGTCCTGGCGAACGCGTCCGCCGGCTGTCTCGTGAGCGAGTCGTCGCTCGGCGTGACCTGGACGATCAACAGCGGCCAGAACAGGATCACGCCATGGCGCAATGATCCGGTCAGCGACGTGCCTTCAGAGGTGCTGTACCTGCGCGACGAGGAGACGGCCGAGGTCTGGTCCTCGACGCCACTGCCGGCCGGTATGGACGTCGATACCCGCGTGCGTCACGGCGCAGGGTTCACGACGTACGAACGCGAGAGCCACGGGATGGCACAATCGCTCACGGTGTTCGTTCCCGTCGACGATCCCGTGAAAATCGCGCGGATTACGTTGACGAATAGGCTCCCGCGAGCGCGTCGTCTGACCGCAACCTACTACGTCGAATGGACCCTCGGTGCGCAGCAGGAGGCGCAGTCACACGTCGTCTGCGAGCTCGACCAAGGAGCGCAGTGTCTTCTCGCGCGGTCGGCTTGGAACGCGGACTTTGCCGAGCGCGTCGCATTTCTCGCGTCGGATCGCGCGATCCATGGCTCGACCTTCGACCGCACCGAATTCATCGGGGTCTCGCGCCCGGCGAGTCGGCCACCTTCCACTTCGTCCTCGGGCAGGGCGACAACAAGGCGCACGCCCTCGAGCTAGCGAATCGCTTCCGCTCGGCCGCGGTGGTCAATACCGCCTTCGACGCGCTCACGGCGCATTGGGACGAGCTCCTCGGCGCCGTGCAGGTGAAGACGCCAGAGCCCGGGATGGATCTCCTCCTCAATCGTTGGCTCCTCTACCAAACTGTGTCGTCGCGATTGCTAGCGCGGACGGCGTTCTATCAGTCGAGCGGCGCGTTCGGCTATCGCGACCAGCTCCAAGACGTGATGGCCCTCACGCGCGCCGCGCCCGAGCTGGCGCGCGCACACATCCTCGTCGCGGCGGCGCACCAATTCGAAGAGGGAGACGTCATGCACTGGTGGCACCCTCCGAACGATCGCGGGGTCCGCACGCGCTGCTCCGATGACATGGCGTGGCTTCCGTTCGTGACCACGCACTACGTGGAGGCGACCGGCGACGACACGATCCTCGACGAACGCGTCCCGTTCTTGAAGGCGCCGATCTTGCGGGTCGAGGAGAAGGATCGCTACGCGACGTTCGACTCTCACTCCGAGCCGGCGACGCTCCGCGAGCATTGCGTCCGCGCGCTCGACCGCGCCAGGACGGCGGGTCAGCACGGCCTGCCGCTCATCGGCGACAGCGATTGGAACGACGGCATGAATCGGATCGGAGTCCTCGGGCGCGGCGAGAGCGTCTGGCTCGGCTTCTTCCTCGCGACGGCGTTGAACGGCTACGCGCGCCTCTGTGATCGCCCTGCCAGCGCGAAGGCCGAACGTGCGCGAGACGAAGGACAGACCTCGAGAGACCATGCCAGCGCGCTCGGTGCGACCATCGACAGTCAAGCGTGGGACGGAGGCTGGTACCTTCGCGCGTTCTACGACGACGGGACGCCGCTGGGGACGTCGCGCGCAACCACGTGTCGCATCGACTCCATAGCGCAGTCGTGGGCGGTTCTGTCCGACGTCGTCGACCCCGAACGGACCGTCAAGGCTCTGCGCGCGGCCGACGAGCTCCTCGTGAGTGACGCCGACAAGCTCGTGCTCGTGCTCGCGCCGCCGTTCGACACCGGCGGCCGGAGCACTGGCTACATCCAGGCGTATCCGCGGGGCATCCGCGAGAACGGCGGCCAATACACGCACGCTGCCACATGGATCGGGCACGCGTACGCGCACCTGGGCGACGGCGACCGCGCCGAGCGCATCTTTCGTCTGCTTGACCCCATCTTGCACGCGCAGTCTCGCGCGGCTGCCGATCGATATCGCATCGAGCCCTACGTGCTCGCCGGAGACGTCTACGGCGTCGCACCGTTCGTGGGGCGCGGCGGCTGGAGCTGGTACACCGGCGCCGCAGCGTGGATGTGGCGGCTCGGCGTCGAAGCCATCCTGGGTCTGAAGCACGACAACGGTGGCCTGCGCGTCGACCCCTGCATTCCTTCGCATTGGCCGGGCTTCGAGGCGACCGTACGAGTGGGCAAGCAGCAATGTCACGTGACGGTCGACAACAGCGCGGGCGTCGGCCGTGGCGTGCTCAGGGCGACGCTCGACGGCGTCGACGTCAAGGATGCGCTCGTTCCGCTCGGCTCCAGCTCGGCGCCGTGCGAGCTCCACGTCGTGCTCGGTTCCGAGGCGAAGGCCGCTGAGTAGGCGGAACGCGCCGAGAGCGCGGAAGGATGGTCATCATGTCGACGTCGACCGGAGTGAAGGTTACCAAGACGGAGCTCGTCAACACGCTCAACGCGTGCATCGAGGTGTGCGTCGATGCTGAGGAGGCGTATGCGCTCGCCGCCGCCGCCGTCCATCATGTCTATCTGAAAGCGCTCTTTTCCAAGAAGGAAGCCGATCGCGAGGCGAGCGTTCTCGCGCTGCGAGCAGCGGTCGTGGGCCTCGGCGCACGTGCGAAAAAGCATGGCTCGTCAGCGGGTGCGGTGCGAAGAGGTTTGACGAAGTCGCGCATCGTCGTCGAAGGGCGAAGCGACAGGCTCGTCGTCGAAGAGTGGATCCGAGCCGAACAGTCCGCTCAATCCCACTACGAAAAGACGCTCGCGCGCACGCCATTGCGCACGCTGCCCACGAACGCGCGAATGCTGCTGCAGCGGCAATACCGCGAGATTCAGAGCAGCCTAGAATTGGCGCAGCTCCAGCTCGCCACGATGACATGACGGCTCGTATGACGGAGCTGATATCAATCCGTCATCGGGCGGAGCGTTCCAGGAGACACCATGAAGGTTAGTGCTTTTGCAGGAAAGCCTGCTGCCGCGTCGATGTTGGTGAATGTTCCCCGACTCGTGTGCGCCTACTACACCGCTCGGCCCGATCCAGCGGTGCCGGCAGAGCGCGTGGCGTTCGGCACCTCCGGGCATCGCGGCTCCTCGTTTGCGAAGACGTTCAACGAACGCCACATCCTGGCGATTAGCCAGGCGATCTGCGTCTATCGAAAGCGAGAGCAGATCACTGGCCCTCTCTTTCTCGGCATGGACACGCATGCGCTGTCTGTGCCTGCGCTCGCGACTGCCCTGGAAGTGCTCGCCGCGAACGGCGTTGAGGTGATGCTCGCGCAAGGAGACGACTACACGCCGACTCCCGCCGTCTCGCTCGCGATTCTTACGTACAACCGCGGTCGCGTGACGGGACTTGCCGACGGCATCGTGATCACGCCATCGCACAACCCTCCAGGCGATGGTGGCTTCAAATACAACCCGCCCAACGGAGGTCCGGCTGAAGGCGCCGTCACGGGCTGGATCGAAGCAAAAGCCAACGAGCTCCTCGAGAACGATCTCGGGGGTATGAAGCGAATTTCATTCGAGCGCGCCCTTCGCGCGCCGACCACGCACCGGTACGACTATCTTCATGCGTACGTAGAAGATCTTGCCCACGTGATCGACATGGACGTTCTTCGTGGCTCGAAGATCCGTCTCGGAGTCGACCCGCTCGGTGGAGCGGGAGTCCATTACTGGGGACCGATTGCGGATCGGTACAAGCTGAATCTGACCGTTGTGAGCGACGAGATCGACCCGACCTTCCGTTTCATGACGGTCGACTGGGACGGGCAGATCCGGATGGATCCGTCGTCGCCCTATGCAATGCAGAGACTGATAGACCTCAAGGATCGCTTCGACATCGCGTTCGCGTGCGACACCGACCACGACCGACACGGAATCGTTACGAAGAGCGCAGGGCTTCTTCCGCCGAACCATTACCTCGCGGTCGCCATCCGGTACCTCTTTGAGCACAGGCCGGGATGGCGAAAGGATGCCGCGGTGGGCAAGACGGTAGTGAGCAGTCAGATGATCGATCGCGTCGCCGCGAAGCTCGGTCGCAAGTTGTACGAGGTACCGGTCGGCTTCAAGTGGTTCGTCGATGGTCTGCTTGACGGCTCGCTTGCGTTCGGGGGCGAGGAGAGCGCAGGCGCGTCTTTCGCGCGACTCGACGGCAGCGTGTGGACGACGGACAAGGACGGCCTCGTTCCCGCTCTGCTCGCGGCGGAGATCACCGCACGAATGGGTCGCGACCCTGGAGAGCTCTACGCGGATCTCACCCGCGAATTCGGCGAGCCCGCCTACGATCGCGTCGAAGCAGCAGCGACACCCGAACAGAAGGAATTGCTGCGAAACCTCTCCCCGAAGCAAATGAAGCTCGAGGAGCTCGCCGGTGAGCGAATCAAGACGATCTCCACGCGAGCGCCCGGCAACGGCGCGCTCATCGGCGGTCTCAAGGTCGTCGCCGAGAGCGCGTGGTTCGCAGCCCGTCCCTCAGGCACCGAGGACATCTACAAAATCTACGCGGAGAGCTTCCGCGGGCCCCAGCATCTTGCGCGTGTTCTCGACGAGGCCCAGACGTTCGTCAACGCCGCTCTCGAGACAAGCGAGACTCCGAACGAGGTCAAGGATGGGGGCGTCGCACGCCCATGAGCAATTACGAAGGTCTACCGACGGACCTCGAAGCGTTCGATCCTCTTGCCGAGCTCGCGCTCGACATGCGCTGGTCGTGGAGTCACGCGACCGACGAGGTGTGGCGGAGGCTAGACCCCGATCTATGGGAAACCACCCAGAATCCCTGGGTCGTCCTGCAAAGCGCGTCGCGCGATCGGATCCAGCGTGCGTGGAGCGATCCGGTCTTTCGCAAGAACGCGGAGGGCATGCTCGCGAAGAGGCGGCGCGAGTCGGGCGCGCCGGCGTGGTTTCAGAAGGCGCACCCGAAGAGCGCTCTCACCCTCGTCGCCTACTTCAGCATGGAATTCATGCTGAGCGAGGCGTTGCCGATTTACTCAGGAGGGCTCGGCAACGTCGCGGGCGATCAGCTAAAGGCGACGAGCGACCTCGGTGTGCCCGTAGTCGGCGTGGGGCTCCTCTGGCAGCAGGGCTACTTTCGCCAGGTGATCGCTCAGGATGGATCGCAACAGGCGCTCTTTCCGTACAACGCTCCGGGTCAGCTTCCGATTGCGCCTTTGCGCGAGGCCAACGGCGAATGGTTGCGCCTCGAGATCGGGCTCCCCGGGCACGCGGTCTGGCTGCGCGCCTGGCAGGTGCAGGTCGGTCGTGTGAAGCTCTATCTGCTAGATAGCAACGACGCCGCGAACCTTCCGGCGCATCGCGCGATCACGAGCGAGCTCTATGGCGGCGGTCCGGAGCTGCGCTTGCAGCAAGAGATGGTGCTCGGCATCGGCGGCTGGCGTCTGCTGGCTGCGCTCGGCCTCAAGCCCGAAGTCTGCCACCTCAATGAAGGACACGCTGCGCTCGCAGTGCTCGAGCGCGCGCGCGGTTTCATGGAGGAGACGAAGGACCCGTTCGACGTGGCGCTGGCGATCACGCGGGCGGGCAATATGTTCACCACGCACACGGCCGTGGCGGCCGGCTTCGACAGGTTTTCCCCCGAGCTCATCCAACGCTATCTCGGCGCCTACGCGGAGTCTCTCGGGATCGCGCTACGTGATCTGCTCGCGCTCGGTCGCAGGGATCCGAACGACCCGTCCGAGCCCTTCAACATGGCCTACCTCGCGCTCCGCGGGAGCGGTTCGGTCAATGGGGTGAGTCGTCTGCATGGCGAGGTCAGTCGTCACATCTTCCAGCCTCTCTTTCCGCAGTGGCCCGAAGACGAAGTCCCGATCGGTCACGTGACGAACGGTGTTCATATGTCGACCTGGGACTCGGCACCGGCCGACGATCTATGGACCGAAGCTTGCGGAAAAGAGCGGTGGCTCGGCACTGAGGAGAAGGCCCTCGCGCAGGGGATTCGCGTCGTCACAGACGCGCGGCTCTGGCAATTCCGAAACGCTGCTCGTGAGTCGCTGGTCTTGTATGCCCGCGGTCGACTCTCCCAGCAGCTGCGCGCCGCGGGCGCATCGCTCGAAGCCGTCGAGGCCGCGAAGCACCTCTTCGACCCGCGCGTGTTGACGCTCGGCTTCGCGCGTCGCTTTGCGACCTACAAGCGGCCTAACCTACTGCTCCACGACCCGGCGCGCCTCCTACGAATCCTCGCGAATACAGCGCGGCCAGTGCAGCTCATCATCGCGGGAAAGGCCCACCCCGCGGACGAGGCAGGCCAGGCATTGATTCGCGAATGGATCACCTTCATTCGTCGCCCGGAGGTGCAACCTCACGTCATCTTCCTGAGCGACTACGACATGCTCTTGACGGAGCACCTCGTGCAGGGAGTCGACGTCTGGATCAACACGCCGCGACGCCCCTGGGAGGCGAGCGGAACGAGCGGAATGAAGGTGCTCGTGAATGGCGGGATCAACCTTTCGGAGCTGGATGGTTGGTGGGCCGAGGCCTATACGCCGGAGGTGGGGTGGGCCATCGGGGACGGCAAGGAGCACGGCGAGGACCCGGCCTGGGATGCGGTCGAGGCCGACGCGCTCTACGCCGTGCTCGAGCGGCAGGTCGTCCCCGACTTCTATGATCGGAAAGCGGACGGAATCCCGACAGCGTGGACCCGGCGGATGCGAGAGAGCATGGCGACGCTGACGCCGCAGTACTCGACGTGCCGCACGGTGCGCGAATACACGGAGCAGCACTACATGCCCGCGGCCAAAGCGTACCGAGCACGCAGCGCCGATGGCGGTGTTGCGGGAAAGCATATCGTGGAATGGCGACGGCGCCTCGAGCACGCGTGGGAGAAGATCGCCTTCGGCAAGGTCAGCACCGTGACGCGCGACGGGCAGCACGTCGTCGAAGTCGTCGTCCATCTCGAGGATGTCGACCCCAACGCCGTGCTCGTCGAGCTCTACGCGGCTGGCGTCGCGAGCGGGCCACCGGTAGGGCAAGAGATGAAGCGCATCCGCGAGGCGGGCCCGCCTTCCGGTAGTTACGTCTACGGGACGACGGTGCCGGCGACCCGCGCCGCCGAAGATTTTACGCCGCGCATCGTACCGCGCTGCGAAGGCGTTGCCGTTCCGCTCGAGGACACGCGGATCCTCTGGCAGCGATGACCAAGAACGTCTGGATTGGCGCGCGCACCGGCAGCACGCCCGCTTGCTTGACGCCCATCCCCGAACGACGACGGTGAGCGGAGCGGCCGCGTAGCGAGCTACCTATCGCCGCCATAGCCCTCTCGACCGACGCAGAATCTGCACGTTCAGCGCAGACCTTGCACTTCGTAAGTCGCGCTTGATCGGGAAGGGCAGCGACGCCCAACGCGCGTTACGTTCCGGCGACATGGCGACCTCGAATCCTGCGACGCGTCTGGTGCTGACGCTCAATGCGGGCTCATCGACGCTGAAATACGCGTTGTTCGAAGCAGGAGACGATGCGCGCCTGGGAGCACGTGTCGCGTCGGATACCTTGGAACGCGGTCGACAAGACGGCAAGGATGACACGAGCCTGCTCGAGGCCGTTTTCAAGGCTGTGGACGAGCACGGCGGCATCTCGCGACTGGCAGCCGTGGGTCATCGCATCGTGCACGGCGGCGCGCGCTACGACCATTCCGTCGTCGTGAGCGACGCGGTGATCGAGGAGCTGAAAAAGCTGAGTGACCTCGACCCGGACCACATGCCGGCGGAGCTCGCCATCCTCGAAACGACACGCGCGAAGCTACCGAACATTGCGCAGATCGCGTGCTTCGACACCGCGTTCCATCGGTCGATGCCCAGGGTCGCGCGCATCGTTCCGATCCCGCGGCTTTACGAATCGCAGGGCATCCAGCGTTACGGGTTTCACGGCCTCTCGTACACGTTCTTGATGGGCGAGCTCGAGCGCGTCGCCGGAGCCGAAGCTTCGAAAGGGCGCGTTGTCATCGCACATCTCGGCTCGGGGGCGAGCCTCGCCGCGGTCAAACGCGGAAAGTGTCTGGACACGACGATGGGGTTTACGCCGACCTCCGGAATTCCGATGAGCACGCGCTCGGGCGATCTCGATCCGGGGGTCCTTCTCTACCTCTTGCGCGTGCAAAAGATGAGTGAGCCTGCCCTCGATGATCTGCTCAACCATCAGTCGGGGCTCCTCGGAATCTCCGAGACAAGCTCCGACATGCGCCGGCTCCTCGCTGACGAGGAACGCGACGTGCGCGCGGCAGAAGCGGTCGCAACTTTTTGTTACGCGGCAAAAAAGGCCATTGGGGCATTCGCGGCGGTGCTCGGCGGAATCGATACGCTCGTGTTTTCCGGTGGAATCGGCGAGAACGCGGCGCCGGTGCGCGCAACAATTGCCTCGGGTCTCGAGCATCTCGGCATCGCCGTCGACGAAAGCCGCAATGCAGTCCACGCCCCGAAGATTTCTCCTGACTCGAGCCCATGCGTCGTTCGCGTCATGAAGACCGACGAAGAATCAGTGATCGCGCGCGACGCCATCCGACTTCTCGGCTGAGCATCGTCGCGCACGAGATTTGCTCAAGCTGCCGTCACATGACCGAGCCGCTCTCGAAAACTGACCTAGCCGCCATCGACGCCTACTGGCGCGCCGCCAACTATTTGTCCGTCGGGCAGATTTATCTTCTGGCGAATCCGCTTTTGCGTGAGCCGCTTCGAATCGAGCACGTGAAGCGCAGGCTGCTCGGGCATTGGGGGACGACGCCAGGGCTCAACTTCATTTACGCGCACATGAACCGCGTGATCAAAGCGCTGAGCCTGAATGCGATCTACGTGATCGGACCTGGACACGGGGGGCCCGGCATCGTCGCCAACGCGTATTTGGAAGGGACCTACAGCGAGGTCTATCCGAACGTTTCGCAAGACGAAGAAGGAATGGCGCTGCTCTTCAAGCAGTTCTCATTCCCCTTCGGCATCCCGAGTCATGTCGCGCCCGAGACGCCAGGCAGCATCCATGAGGGTGGGGAGCTCGGCTATTCGCTGTCTCATGCTTTCGGCGCAGCGTTCGACAACCCCGATCTGACCGTTTGTTGTGTGGTCGGTGATGGCGAGGCCGAGACCGGACCCTTGGCCACGAGCTGGCACTCCAACAAATTTCTCAACCCCGTAACCGACGGTGCGGTGTTGCCGATTCTGCACCTGAACGGCTACAAAATCGCGGGCCCCACGGTCCTGGCGCGCATCCCGCACGAAGAGCTCGACCAGCTCTTACGCGGTTACGGCTATGCGCCGCGTTTCGTCGAAGGAGACGATCCGGCGATCATGCATCAACGCATGGCGACGGTCATGGACGACGTCATGGGTGAGATCAAAGCGATCCAAGCGGACGCGCGAGCGAATGGCTTCAAGAAGCGCCCGATCTGGCCGATGATCGTCATGCGTACGCCCAAGGGTTGGACGGGTCCCAAGGTTGTCGACGGCGTACAGATCGAGGGGACCTTTCGCGCGCATCAAGTGCCGCTCTCGGGATTGGCCGAGCACCCCAAGCACCTGGCGATGCTCGAAGCCTGGATGAAGAGCTACGAGCCAGAGACTCTCTTTGACGAAAAAGGCGCACTTCGCAAGGATCTTGCCGAGCTCCCGCCGCATGGCGAAAAGCGCATGAGCGCGAACCCTCACGCGAACGGCGGGCTACTCCGGAAAGATCTCCGCATGCCAGATTTCCGCGACTACGCCGTGGATGTTCCGTCGCCAGGCGGCGCGATCGCAGAGGCCACGCGCGTTCAAGGACAGTTTCTCCGTGATATTCTCGAAAGGAATCGGGAGAACAAAAACTTTCGCCTCTTCAGCCCCGACGAGACGATGTCCAATCGTTGGAGCGCGCCGTTCGAGGTGACGACTCGTAATTCCGTAGCCGAGGTATTTCCATTCGACGATCACGTCGCGCCCGACGGTCGCATCATGGAAATGCTGAGCGAGCATCAGTGCCAAGGCTGGCTCGAGGGCTACCTGCTCACCGGTCGCCACGGCTTCCTCTCGTGTTACGAGGCGTTCATTCACATCATCGACTCGATGTTCAACCAGCACGCGAAGTGGCTGAATACGACGCGCAGCATCCCATGGCGACGACCGATCTCGTCTCTGAACTACCTCTTGACCTCGCACGTTTGGCGCCAAGATCACAATGGCTTCAGCCATCAGGACCCGGGCTTCATCGATCACGTAGTGAACAAGAAGGCAGATGTGATTCGCGTCTACTTGCCGCCGGATGCGAACACGCTCTTGTCCGTCACCGATCACTGTCTACGGAGCGTGAACTACGTCAACGTCGTCGTAGTGGGCAAGCAGCCGTCACCGCAGTGGCTCACCATGGATCAGGCGGTCAAGCATGCGACAGCCGGCATCGGTATTTGGGATTGGGCCTGCAGTGATGCCGGCGGAGATCCGGACGTCGTCATGGGTTGCGCGGGCGATGTGCCGACACTCGAGATTCTCGCGGCGGTTTCGATTCTGAAGACGCACATCCCGGAGCTCAAGGTCCGGGTCGTGAACGTGATCGATCTCATGCGCCTTCAAACCGCCAACGAGCATCCGCATGGCTTGGCGGACAGCGCTTTTGACGGGATTTTTACGAAAGATCGCCCGGTCATCTTCGCCTATCACGGCTACCCGTGGCTGATTCACCGGCTCACGTATCGACGCACGAATCACGACAATATCCACGTGCGCGGATACAAAGAGGAAGGCACGACGACCACGCCTTTCGATATGGTCGTGCGCAACGATCTCGACCGCTACCACTTGGTCCAAGACGTCATCGATCGCGTTCCGAGCTTGGGCTCTCCGTACGCGCACGTGAGGCAGCTCATGGCCGACAAGCTCGTCGAGCATCGCCAGTACATTGCTCAATGGGGTGACGACATGCCCGAGGTCAAGGATTGGCGCTGGGCCTGATGATAGGCGCTCGCTCTTGAAGCGAGATCCCAGCTCGTGCGAAAGCGGCGCGTGGTCTCCTGCCACGAGACGCGCGCCCACTCGACACGAACCCGCGCACGTCCGGCCCCCCGGACGCTAGCTGCCGCTGATTTATGCTGCGTAGGCCGCGAACGCCCCCATGAGGCCCGTCCAGCCGCCCTGGGAGCGGAAGATCGCGGCCATCTCCTCGGCCTTGTCGCCGTAAGCACGAAGACCGCTGTGCACGAGATCGACGCGCGTACCGCCGCTCTCGGCCGTGAACGTCACCTCGACGCGCGTGTCGATCTTCGGATCGACCTTGAACGCCGCGTCGAGCTCCCAGCGGAACGCGAATCTGGTCGGCGGATTCCACTCGAGCACGTGGCCCCAGGCGCATGTGCTGCCGTCGACGCCGACCTCGCTCACGTTGCCGCCTACGCGCGGGTCGATCGAGATGTCCTTCGCCTCGACCGCGCCGGCGTGATGGCTCCCGAGCGGCCACCACGCTCCCATCTGCTTCGTGAAGACGTCGAACGCTCGCTGAGGCGGCGCCTTCACGAAGACGCTCTTTCGAACGAGGAGGTCGGCGTCGGTGGTTCTGATCTCTGTGGCTTCGGTCGTGTTCATGATTTCTCCTTGTCGGCTTCTTCGACGACGGCCTTGAAGGCCGCTAGCGCTCCGGTCCAGAAATGATCGAGATCCCTACGCAACCTCGCGAGCCCTGCGGCGTCGACGCGGTAGATGCGTCTCGTGCCTTCGGCGCGATCGATCACGAGCCGCGCATCCTTGAGCACGCGCAGGTGCTGCGATACAGCCGGTCGCGTGATCGGTAGCTCGCGCGCCAGCTCGCCGACCGCGCACGGGCTCTTTGCGATGCGCCGGAAGATGGCGCGCCGCGTCGGATCGCCAAGGGCATCCCAGGGATCGGGTAGATGGTTAGCGGACACTAACGGTTAGGTACCACTAACCTACCGACTCTAGCAAGCAGAACGTTTCCAGCGGAGGCAACTCAAGCCGTGACGTCGTCGGAATCTTCCAATTCCGGTGTCGGTGCTGGCTCAGTGACTCCCTTTTTCTTCATGGGAGTAGGCGCCGCGAGCATCGGACGGATCAGCTCGATGGGGATTGGAAATACGATCGTAGAGTTTTGATTCGAGCCCATGTCGAGCAGGGTTTGCATGTACCGCAAGGCAAGGGCAGCCGGCTGGGTGGAAATGATCTCCGCGGCGTTCGCCAAAACCTGCGCAGCTTGGAACTCGCCATCGGTTGCGATGATTTTGGCGCGCTTCTCTCGCTCCGCCTCAGCCTGTCGCGCCAGCGCGCGGACCATGGTCTCGGCGAGTTGCGCATCCTTGAGCTCCACGGCCCCCACGCGGATCCCCCAAGGCTCGGTCTGACGATCGATGATCGCCTGCAATTTCGCATTGATCTTGTCGCGTCCGCCGAGGAGCTCGTCCAAGCTTGATTGACCAAGCACGGCGCGAAGCGTGGTTTGAGCAACCTGAGAGGTCGCTTCGAAGAAGCTGCGAACCTTGACGATCGCCGCTTGCGCGTCGATCACTTGAAAGAAGATGACCGCGTTGACCTTAACGGTCACGTTGTCGGAGGTAATCACCTCTTGCGGTGGAACCTCGAGGGTGATGACGCGCAGATCGACCGTCGTCACGCGATCGATGCCGAGGGGAAACACAAAGAATAGGCCGGGACCCCGCAGTGGACACGGCGACAAGCACCACGACCACGAAGGCCAACAGCAGGGGTATCGTCTCTGACGTCATGGCTCAACGGAGCACGCATCATTGATGCCTGACGACGAAATTGAGCGCGGCCACATCCTAAATTTCGACAGCGCTGCCGTCGAACAAGCTCACCGGCGAATGTTCGTCGTCGTCATCGGCGCTGCCGGCTCCTGCTGCGACTGCCGCATCGAAGTGCCGAGATTGCAGAAATGGCAGAGGCGCCGACGTGCAGTCGCTCTCAATTCCGGAAGGCGTGACATCCTGCGCAGGCCTTAGCTTGGGGTTGATGCTTTTGGCGGTCCTGGTGGCAGCCCGTCGTGCACGTTGCGCGGTCCGACTTGGGCGGCGCGTGTGACGTATGGCAGGACGCGCAGCCCGCGTGCGCTGCGACCGAATGGAGCGCTGGCAATTGCGCCTTCGCGTGACAGGTCGTGCACGTGGGTGGCGACGCAACGCCTTTGGGTCCGTGCGCTCTATGACAGGTGGTGCACGAGCCCTTCACGTTTTTGTGCGGCCCTTCGACCTTGTTGGCGTGACACGTCGTGCAGGTCGCCTGAGGCTTTCGTGCGCCGCTGTGAGCGTCGTGGCAGCTCGTGCAAGTCTGGTGACCTGCCGGGGCAGTCGCCTGTTCTTTCGCGTGACATGAGCCGCAGGCAGGAGCGGCCGTGGGCTTGTGCGCCACGCCGCCATGACAGGAGGCGCAGTCGGCGTGACCCGCATTGGTCGATACGAGCTGGATCTCGGAGGCATGACAGCTCGCGCAGAGAAGACGCTTAGCGGCCGCCGTCTTCGGCGGATCGAAGTCGTGCGCTTTGTGACAGCTTGCGCACGTTGCTTTTCCGCCGTGCGCGCCGCTGTCCGACTTCGCGACCCCGGCGTGACAGCTCGTGCACGTTGCCGCAACGACGTTGGTCTTGTCACCGTGAGGCGCGTGGCAAGTGATGCAAGCGGCCTTGTTGCCATGAGAGACCTTGATTCCGCTGTGACAACCCGCACATGACGCGGCGGCGTTCATCGGCGCATGCGGCGTATGACAATTCGTGCACTGCGCGTGCACCTTGACCGTGCTCGCCATGAGCGTCGGCTTCGCGCCATGACATCCGCCGCACACACTGACGTTTGCGACGAAGTCGTGAGGCTTGTGACACCCGAGACACGTGTGCTGTGGCGGTTGTTGCCCGACCTGATTCGCATGACACGTCACGCATCGCTGAGCGGCGGCCGCCGCGGGAGCATGGGGCACGTGGCAATCGGCGCAACCGAGACTATTTGCGTGCGCTGCGTGCAGTGGAGAGCGCTCCTTGTGGCAACCGATGCACGTGCTCGCGAGCACCGATGGCGTCTCGTGAACGCGGTGGCACGTCGCGCACGCGGTCGTCGCGTGGACCTCAATCGCCGCTGAGTTTCCGTGGCGTTGTGCATGACAGCCCACGCACGTCGGGACGACTGCCTTGGGCGCAAATGTGTGACAGGTCAGGCAGTCTGTCTTCATCGCGTCGTCGCCCAGATGAGAGCGATGCGATTCCTTCGCGTGACACTTCGCGCACGGGGCCGTCCCCGGATTCTTGAAGCCGTCGCGCTCGTAGTCGTGGCAATCTCTGCACGCGATCTTGTTTTTATCGACGTGAAGAATGTGTCCGGGGCTCGTTTTGAATTGGGCCCATGACGAGGGGACCATCTGCGGCGGAACCTCGGGCGGATGCTGCCGAAGATAGGCCCTCACCCCGAAGCCGATCGCGATCGAGAGAGCGGCCAAGAGCCCGACGCATGCGATGAGGACCGTGCGTCGTCGTGAGGTCACTGCGTCGCTCCGTGACACATTCGGCACGGAACATCGCGGGTCTTGTTTTTGGTGCTCGAGAACCCTGGGCCGTGAGGTGAGCCGCCAGATCCGCCGACGCGATGGCACCCGACGCAGAGTTGCTCGCCGCCGCCGCCGTGGCATGCGGCGCACGAAGTGGGATCGATGCGAGCTTGCGTTCCATGATCGCCGCCGCCCGCTCCGGTCGACATCCAACCGCGCGGGTGCGGGCTGCGCGAGGTCCCTTCAGGAGAAACGCGGGTGGCGGTGTGACACGCGATGCAGGAGCTCTCGCTATGGCACGTCGTACAAATCCCCGGATCAGCGCGTGCTTCATCGGCGTGGCGCGACCGAAATCCGGCGCGATGCAGCCCAGAGAGCTGCACGTCGTCGAACGCGAGCTTCGAAGGGAGCGCCGGTACCGACCCGACACCGTGACACTTGGCGCACGAGCGTTCGGTATGGCAGCTCGAGCAGAGATCGCGTTCGCTCGCCGCGCGCACGCCATGCTCACGGATCCAGTCGCCGTCGTGCACGAGATGGCTCGAGGGCGGCGTGTCCTCCGCCGCGAGGTTGACGTGACAACCGTTGCAGTCGCGGAGCTTCCACTGGTCTTTGTGCTCGTGACATTCGAAGCACGTCGCCATCTTGGGCAGGAGTGATTCGGGTCGCGCCTCCGCAACGGCGGTGTGACACTTCACGCAGTCGCCTTTGACCGCCGGCATGTGCTTGGCGTGATCGAATCGCAGATTACTTCGGGCGATCTCCGCCGCTTCTCGAACGCTGGCTTCGCCGTGACACCCTCGGCACGAATGCTCATTGTGCGGCTTCGTGTGACAGCCTTTGCAGTCGGCGTCGGTCGGGAGATGCATGGCGCGCGTGTCGCCAGACGTTGCGATGCCGTGGTGGCACGCCTTGCAATTGACGCCGTTGTCCACGTGCGCCTTGTGCTCGAACGGGTGAGAGGTCTCTTTCGGCTTGATCCCGAGCACACCGGCGCACGCCGCGAGAATGAGCGCCATACCCAACAAGAGAAAGGTGAAGAGGGAGTGACGGAGCCTCATGGCAGCGCCAACGTTCGCGTGAGGCGTGCAAGCGCATTGATCTCGTAACGGTGTTGCACCGACGAATCGCCTTCGACTGCGCCGGCGACCTCCCATCCGCTGTGCGAGCGCCAGGACAGCGCCATCAACCCCCAGGGCCAGACCGAGCCGCGGCCATTTGGCTCGTCGGGAACGACGATTTCGAGCTCGGTCGAAAAGCGGAACGCCTTCGCGATCGGGTGTGAGCCGATGACACGAACGCCGCTCCATTTGGAGGTCGAGACGTCGATTCTACGAAGCTCGAGGCCGAGGCGACCCGCACCTTTGTCGTCGAGCTTGAGGGTCGATCGGATCCACCCATTGCCGCCGAACGCTCCGGCGACATCTTGACCGGCGCCCCCCGCGAGGAGATCGAGTCGCGGCGCGGCGACCCAACGCAATGTCCCGCCGACCATTTGCGAAGCAAAGTCACCGAGCACTGAGAAGAGCGAGGTCGCTGGCAGCAAGCGTCCGGGCGATTGGTCCGAAGCGAAGGCCTCGAGTCGAAACGCGTCGAAGCGCATGGCCGCAGAGATTCGCGCCTCGGCCACGCCCGGTGAGGAGAGATCGTAAGCGAGTCGTGCGCCCGCATCGACCCATTTGCCGGCCACCGCGGCGAGATCGCCACCGATCTCTCGTTTTGCGAGCTCGCCGTCATCATGACGCTCGACATAGGTCATCCCCAAGTTGGCTTTGGCGGCAATGACTTGTGAAAGGCGCGTTCCGGCGAGCCACTCGTAAGGTCGCGTGGTAAATCGCGGAACGACCGGGATGCCGCCGAAGGCTTCGACGCCCGAGCCCCAAGGCGAGCGTGCGGTCGCATCGATGCCATCCATTTGCACCGGAAACATCGAACCGGTCGCCATGACGAATCGGCCAATGCGCATTTCACCGTAATTTTTCGGCGTACGAAGATGAACGGCGAGCACGAGCACATCGCCCGTGGCATCGGGGCGAGCTCCCGCCCAGACGAGACCCTCCGCCTCGA
>CAJDWT010000069.1_pt1 | contig 25660 bp, 19 predicted proteins | sample 7391671 | NCBI WGS metagenome assembly CAJDWT01 (sample SAMEA7055729, study PRJEB34461) | soil metagenome | biome: terrestrial ecosystem; feature: Peninsula; material: soil | place: Antarctica | collected 2016
GGCGCGCATGCAGCGGGTGACTCCGGTGTGCGACCAGCACCATCTCGACCGGCGGCAGCGGCCGCGCGACGTAACGTCGATCGCCCGCGTGATCGAGCACGAGCATGAGATCGGCGCCGTCGCGCTCCCACCTGCGTCGGACGCCCGAAAGGTACTCGACGACCAGCCGCACCTGCGTCGGCACGCCGCGCTCACCGAAGCGGCGCACCGCCGCCATGAGCGGTGGCAGTGGCAGGATGCCGTCGAGCACGACGTCGAGGCGGGGCTCCCAACCATCCGCGAGCTCGTCACCGAGCCGCGATACAGCGCGTGCGCGCTCGAGGACATCGCGTGCGCCGTCGAGCACGAGGCGTCCGGCGGGAGTGAGCGCGGCGCGGCGCCCTTCGCGCTCGAACAGCGCGATGCCGAGAGCCTCCTCCAATGCCTTCACGCCGTAGCTGACGGCCGAGGTCACGCGGTGCAGCTCCTTCGCCGCGCCCGCGAACGTTCCGACGCGAGCAATGGCATCGAGCACGATGAGCTGATCGAGCGTGAAGCGAGGGTCCATCTCGTAAGGCTAGCGAGCCCCGACCAATGTTCGATATATTTGAACGATTGCTTCGGATCATTGCGTTGGAATCGAACGACGCCTGACGCTAGGTTCCGTCCCGGAGGCCGTAAAAGTGATGACCAGCAAGCGCGCGTGGGCCGAGCCATACAAGATCAAGATGGTGGAGCCGTTGAGGATCACCTCGCGCGAGGAGCGCGACGTGGCGCTGCGGGAAGCCTCCTGGAACACGTTCCTGCTCCGCTCCGACGACGTCTACATCGATCTCCTCACCGACAGCGGCACCAACGCCATGAGCGATCGGCAGTGGGCTGGGCTCATGCTCGGAGACGAGGCCTACGCCGGCAGCGCGAACTACTACCACCTCGAGGCCGCGGTCCAGAAGCACTACGGCTATCGATACCTGGTGCCGACTCACCAGGGGCGCGGCGCCGAGAACATCCTCTCGAAGTGCCTGATCAAGCCCGGCGACTACGTGCCTGGAAACATGTACTTCACCACCACGCGAGCGCACCAAGAGCTCGCCGGGGCGACGTTCGTCGACGTGATCATCGACGAGGCGCACAATCCGGGGAGCGAGCACCCGTTCAAGGGCAATGTCGATCTCGACAAGCTCGAGGCGCTCGTGCATCGCGTAGGCGCGAAGAAGGTGCCGTACGTCTCGGTCGCCGCGACGGTGAACATGGCAGGCGGGCAACCGATCTCGCTCGCGAACCTCAAGCAGGTCTCGGACTACTGCCGCAGCAAGGGGATCAAGGTCATCCTCGACGCGACGCGGGCCATCGAGAACGCGTGGTTCATCAAGTGCCGTGAGAAGGCCTATGCGGACCGCTCGGTCGCCGAGATCCTCCACGAGATGTGCTCGCATACCGACGGCGCGACCATGAGCGGCAAGAAGGATCTGCTGGTCAACATCGGCGGCTTCCTCGCGCTCAATGACGAGGAGATCTTCGAGGAGGCGCGCAACCTTGTCGTGCTCTACGAGGGGCTGCACACCTACGGCGGGCTCGCCGGTCGGGACATGGAGGCGATGGCGATCGGGATGGCCGAGGCCGTCCAAGAGGACCACATCCGCGCGCGCGTCGGTCAGATCGAGTACGTCGGCGAGGGGCTGATGAAGGCGGGGATCCCGATCGTGCATCCGATCGGCGGACACGCGGTCTTCCTCGACGCAGCGGCGTTCCTGCCGCACCTGCCGCAGACCGCGTTTCCGGCCCAGACGCTCGCCGGCGAGCTCTACCTCGAGTCGGGTATCCGCACGATGGAGCGAGGCATCGTCTCGGCCGGTCGCAACAGTGCGGGCGAGCACAACTTTCCGAAGCTCGAGCTCGTGCGGCTCACCTTCCCCCGGCGGGTGTACACGCAGGCGCACTGCGACGTGACTGTCGAGGCGGTCGCGTCGCTCTACGAGCGACGCCGTTCGATCACCGGGCTGCGCATGACCTACGAGCCGAAGTACCTGCGCTTCTTCCAGGCGCGGTTCGAAAAGCTCGCGTGACCCTGCGGGTCGAGAGACACCTTGGAGCGCGAGCTTTGGAGCTCGTCGTGATCAAGCCGGGGTGAGGGCGGCGATCATGGCGTCGAACGCGGGGCGCGCCTTGTTCACGCTCGCGGCCGGGCCGACGAGCTTGAAGAAGTAAGGCGTTCCCTTCGACTGCACGATCGCGCCGAGCAACGCCCAATGGGGGTGCGCGTCAGAAGCGCCGTTCATCATCCCACCGCCGAGGTAGGTCCCCTCGACGCGAACGACGGTGACTTGCATGCCATGGACGTTCTGCTCGACGTGCGTGTCTTTCCCCGCGTCCTCGAACTGCGCGACCCAGCGCTGCGCGTTCGCCTCCGGGCTCCCACCGGCGCGAACGATGCTCAATTGCCCGACGTCCGCATCGCCCGGCGCTTTGGGAATTTCGTAGGTCGCGAGCCGCATCGTGCTCGGGCTCGGGACCTCGTGCCACGACGGCGGCATCGTCCACCGCACTGAGGGCGCTTCGTCGCTCGCAGGCGGCATCGCGGCCCCCGTCGCCGCCCCTGTCATCCCTTCCGAGATCGGCGGATGTCCAGGTGGAAGCTCGCCGGTCGCTTGCTCTCCGACCTCACCGTTGACGAGATTTGCCGCGGCTCCGAGCGGTTGATCGTCGGCGCTCTCGGCCGTCGTTCGAGGTGCGGACCCGGTCGGAGCCGAGCTCGACTTGGGAATGAGGGCGATGGCAGCGGCGACGAGGATGCTTGCAGGAAGAGCGAGATAGGCGACACGAAGCCTCATGGGCGAGTCCTTTCGTCAACGGTGGTGCGAGCTCTCGAGCGCGCGCCCGGGCCTCCAACCAGCGGCGACCTCGAGCCGACGCGGAGCACGTTCGATGCTGAGATCGCAAGCCGTTTCACGGCACCCCTTGTACGCCAAAACGTACCGATTGCACGGTACGCAAGACCAGCGCGGCGCCGCTCGACGTCGAGCCCGAGAAAGTAGAAGGGCTCAGCCCTTGCCGGTCGGTGCAGCCACGGACGCCCGATTGCACCCGGTCGAGCCTCCGCTCGACTTCGACTCCAACGCTCGGAGGGCGTCCTCACGCGCGCTCGCCTTTGCGGATTCGCCGCCGGGCGACGAGGGCGAAACGTATCCGCGCGGGACATAGGAGCAACCGGGGTCTTCCGCGTTCGGCAACCCGGTCTCCGCGTAGGCGCGCGCGCGGGACCCTCCGCACACGCGCCGGAACGGGCAGACGCCGCATTTTCCTCCGAGCGCATCGGCGTCGCGTAAGGATCGAAAGAGCGGTGACTCGCGATACAAGCGACCGACGTTCTCCATCTTCACGTTGCCCGCGCTGACGGGCAAAAACCCGCTGGGGTACACGTCGCCGGTGTGAGAGATGAAGAGGAAGCCGACACCGTCGGTCACGCCGCGCGGGCCCTTGACGACGCCGTCGTGGACGTCGCGCAAGAGGCCGGTCGGGACCGTTTTGGCGGACCGCTGCATGAGGATTCGGCGGAGCTGCGGCGCGCCGGTCGTCTTGATTTGGAAGGGAGCGCCCTCGCCGATACGCGCAAGCTGCGTGAGCGCAGTCTCGATCTCCTCGGCGTTCAGCGTCAGCGCGGCGGTCGCCCGACCCGTCGGGATGACCACGAACACGACCAGCATGGAGGCGCCGACGTCTCGCGTGAGGTCTGCCATCCCATCGAGCTCGGCGAGTGACGCTCGCGAGAGCGTGAAGTTGATCTGGGTCTCGAGGCCGATCGCGCGCGCTTGCCGGAGAATTCGGAGTGATTCGGCGAAGCTGCCGTCCACCCCGCGAAATGCGTCGTGCATCGCTGCCGTCGGACCGTCGACCGACACCGCGACGCGCGCGAGATGCGCCTCCTTCAGCCTGCCGAGGAGCTGCTCGGTCATGAGCGGAGTGCCGGACGGCGTCAGGGCCATGACGAGACCCGTGCTGGCGCCGTGCTCGACCAGGTCGACGAGGTCGGCGCGCTTGGCCGGGTCACCGCCGGTCAGCACGCAGAGTGGCGTTCCCATCGCCGCGAGCTGGGTGAGGAGCTTCTTGCCTTGCGCCGTCGAGAGCTCGCGCGGATCGAGGTTAGGCGTCGCGCTCGCCCGGCAATGCGCGCAGGCCAGATCACACGCTTGCGTCGTCTCCCAAATCGCGAGGAGCGGATGGTCGTCGAAGTCGAGGAGATTGGGGCGGCTGCGAGAGAGCAGGTCAGGATCGTTCATGACGCACGACAAGTGTCAGCAGGTCTCGTGCCCGGCATCGACCCCTCTCGCGAGCGAGAAATGACGCCTCGTCCTTCGCAACCCGGCGCACGGTTTGCAGCCCGTCGCAAGGCTTGCGCCCAGCCACCGCGAGTGCGCAGAATGTCTACCTGCGCTATGAGGCGTGCGAAACGATGATCGGCACCCTCAGCACCACGCGTCTCGCCAAGTCGTACGGCGACCGTACGCTCTTCGAAAACGTCTCGCTCGAGCTCTCCCCTGGCGCTCGCTATGGCCTGGTCGGCGCGAATGGCTCGGGAAAAACCACGTTCTTGAAGATCCTCTCGGGCGACGAGCAGGCCTCCGACGGCATCTTCTCGATGCCATCGTCGGCGCGGATCGGCGTCCTTCGCCAAGATCACTTCTTGGACGACGACCAGATCATCCTGGACCTGGCGATGGCCGGCGACGCCGACGTCTGGAACGCGCTCCAGAAGCGGGAGCGCATCGTCGACCATGGCGAAGGGGACCCCGGCGAGCTCGCCGACCTCGAGCTCACGATCTCGAACGCAGGCGGCTACACGCTCGAAGCGCGCGCATCGGCGGTCCTCGAGGGCCTCGGGATCCCCAAGGCGTCGCATCGGATGGCTCTTCGGACGCTGTCGGGTGGCTTCAAGCTGCGCGTGCTCCTCGCCCAAGTGCTCGTCGGTGGACCTGACGCGCTCCTCCTCGACGAGCCCACCAACCACCTCGACATCCTCTCGATCCGTTGGCTCGAAAAGTTCCTCGCGACCTATCGTGGCGTCGCCGTCGTCATCTCCCACGATCAGCGCTTCCTCGAGAACGTCGCCAACCGCATCCTCGACGTCGACTACGGGACGATCACGCAATACGTCGGCTCCTTCGACCGCTTCGTGCTCGAGAAGGTCGCCGTCCGCGAGCGCAAAGAGGCCGCGATCGCGCGGCAGGAGAAGATCATCGCCGAGAAGATGGCGTTCGTGGAGCGCTTCGGCGCCAAGGCCACGAAGGCGAAGCAGGCCCAGAGCCGCCTGAAGCAGATCGAGAAGATCGAGGTCGAAGAGCTCGCCGCGTCTTCGCGCCGCACGCCGCTCTTCCGCTTCACGCTGGATCGTCCGAGCGGCAAAGAGGTGCTCGAGCTCAGCCACATCTCGAAGGCCTACGGCGAGAAGAAGGTCCTCACCGACGTCTCGCTCACCGTCCGCCGCGGGGAGAAGCTCGCCATCATCGGCCCCAACGGCCTCGGCAAATCGACGCTCCTCAAGATCGTCATGAACGACGTCGAAGCCGACGCCGGCAGCGTGAAGCTGGGACACGAAACGAAGGTCGGCTACTTCGCGCAAGATCACAGCGAGCTCCTCCCCGGCCCGAACGTGACACCGCTCGACTACTTGTGGGACGCCTGCCCGACCGAGCCCACGACCTACGTGCGCGGGCAGCTCGGGCGCGTCCTCTTCTCCGGTGAGGACGTCGAAAAGCCGATCGGCGCGCTCTCCGGCGGTGAAGCGGCGAGGCTCATTTTCGGTCGGATTATCGTCCAGAAGCCGAACGTGCTCATTCTCGACGAGCCCACCAACCACCTCGACCTCGAGGCGATCGCCGCGCTCATCGAAGGGCTCCGCACGTTCGAGGGCACCGTCGTGTTCGTCTCGCACGATCGCTTCTTCGTCTCCGCGCTCGCGACCCGCATCCTCGAGGTCACGCCGACCGGGCCACGCGATTTCAGTGGCACCTATTCGGAGTACCTCGCCCAATGCGGCGACGACCACCTGGACGCCGACGCCGTCGTCTTGAAGACCGCCGTGTCGAAGGAGAAGAAGAACGACAAGCAGCAAGACGGCACGCTCTCGTGGGAGGAGCAGAAGAAGGCGCGCAACCGCAAAAATCAGCTCCCTTCGCGCCGCGACAAGGTGATGGCCTCGATCGAGGCGGCCGAGACCCGCAAGGCCGAGATCACCACGCTCTTCGCCGCGCCCGGCTTCTTCGAGCGGACGCTCAAAGGCGAGGTCTTGGTGCTCCAGAGGGAGGAGGCCGACCTCGCGTCCAAGATCGAGGCCTGGATGAAGGAATGGGAAGCGATCGAGGCCGAGCTCGGCCGGGCTGAGCCCGCCGCGCCTTGACAGCAGAAACCCGCTGATCGAGACTGTCCATCCCTTCATCTGGATAGACGGATATGAACCTTACCACCCAGGTCACCACCCTCACGCTCCTCGGCGACGAGAGCCGCATCCGGTTGTGCGCGCTCTTGCATGATCGCGAGCTCACGGTGACCGACCTCGTCCGGGTGACGGGCATCTCGCAGTCGCGGGTCTCGACGCATCTAGCTCGCTTGCGCGAGGCCGGGTTCGTGCGTGATCGCAAAGACGGTCCTCGCTCGTTCTATGCGCTGGCGAAGGACGCGCTCCCGCCGACGGCAAAAACGGTGCTCGAGGAGGCGGCTCAATCGTCCGACCCCACGCTCGAGGGCGATCTCCGCCGCCTGTCGGCTCTCGACGCCGAACGCCGCGGCGCGCTCCCCGAGTCGTTCGCCAACGAGATGGAGCGTCAGTATTCACCGGGCCGGACGTGGCATTCGCTCGCGGTGGGCTTGGCCGCCTTGCTCGATCTCGGTGACGTCCTCGACGTCGGCTGCGGCCCCGGCTCGGCGGCGGCGTTCCTGGCGCCGCAGTGCCGTGCGCTCACGTGCATCGACACCGACCCACGCATGGTCGAGGCGGCGAAGGAGCGCCTCACCGCTCACGCCAAGGCCCGTGTCGAGCTCGCTGACGCGCACGATTTGCCGTATCGCGCGGGGTCATTCGACGCCGTCCTCCTCTTCCATACGCTCACGTATGCAGAGAGGCCGCAGCGTGTCCTCGAAGAGTGCGCGCGCGTGCTCCGTCCCGGTGGGCGCGTCGTCACGCTTACGCTCGACGCGCACGACCATCGCGAGCTCACCGCCCCGTACGGCGAGCGTCACTCCGGTTTTTCACCGCGCTCTCTAAAGAACATGCTCGTCCGCGCGGGCCTCTCCGTCACGTTCTCGGACGTGACGTGTCGTGAGGCGAAGAAGCCTCATTTCGCAGTCGTTCTGTCCGTAGGTCGTAAAACGAAGGCCGCTCCGAAGAGCGGCAAAGGCACCTAGACACCCATGGCCTCTCTCGCTCTGCATCCGCTCGCCGCACTCCTCCAAAAGCGCATCGCCATCATCGACGGGGCGATGGGCACGACCATCCGCACCTACGACATGAAGGAGGCGGACATCCGCGGGACGCGCTTCGTCGATTCGAAGAAGGATCTGCTCAACAACGGCGACCTCTTCTCGATCACGCAACCGAAGATGATCGGCGACATCCATCGCCGCTTCCTCGAGGCCGGCGCCGACATCATCGAGACCAACACCTTCAGCGCGACCAGCATCGGTCAGAGCGAGTTCTTCGTCGACGACCCGCGCGAGCACGGCGGAAGGAAAGACGCCGCGTTCTACGAGAAGATCCTCGAGAACAAATTCCTCAACGACCTTGCGTGGGAGATCAACGTGGAGTCGGCCCGCCAGTGTCGCGAATGGGCCGAGCGGGTCGGAAGCGCCGACGGCAAGCAGCGCTTCGTCGCCGGCGCGATCGGCCCGCTCACCGTCTCGCTGTCCAACTCGCCCGACGCCGACGACGCCGGCTTCCGCGTCGTCACGTTCGACCAGGTCAAGGCCGCCTACATCCATCAAGTCCGGGCGCTCATCGCCGGCGGCTCGGACGTCCTTCTCGTCGAAACGATCTTCGACTCGCTCAACGCCAAGGCCGCCATCGTCGCGATCCAAGAGGTCTTCGTCGCCGACAAGGTACAGATCCCGGTCATGATCTCCGCGGCGGTCGGTCGCGGCGGTGAGACCATGATCTCGGCGCAGACAGTGGAGGCGCTCTGGAACGCGGTGAAGCACCTCGATCCGCTCTCGGTCGGCCTCAACTGCTCGCTCGGCCCCGACCTCATGTACCCGTTCCTCTCCGAGCTCTCGGAGAAGTCGGGCGCGGCGATCTCCTGCTATCCGAACGCCGGCTTGCCCAATCCGCTGTCGCCCACGGGCTTCGATCTCGAGCCCGCCGACATGGGTCGTTTCCTGAGCGAATTCGCCGACGCCGGCCTCGTGAACATCGCCGGTGGCTGTTGCGGCAACACGCCCGAGCACATCGCCGCGATCGCGAAGGCGCTGGAAAACAAGGCTCCGCGCGTCGTCAAGAACCTCACGAACGAGGTCATGAAAGAGAGCGCCGCGGACGTCGCTGCGGAGCCGACGCGCCCGCTTCGTCTCTCGGGCTCGCAGCCGTTCACCCAGCAGCAGGGCGTCTACATGATTATCGGCGAGCGCACGAACGTCGCCGGCTCACCGAAGTTCGCCAAGCTCGTCCAAGAGGGGAACTACGAGGCCGCGGTCGCGATCGCACGGCAGCAGGTCGAGAACGGGGCCAACGTCGTCGACATCTGCATGGACGAAGGAATGATCGACGGCATCGCGGCGATGACTCGCTTCCTGCTCCTGCTCGCGAGCGAGCCCGAGGTCGCCAAGGTCCCGTTCATGATCGACTCCTCCAAGTGGGGTGTCATCGAGGCCGGATTGAAGTGCCTCCAGGGCAAGGGGATCGTCAACTCCATCTCGCTCAAAGAGGGTGAAGAGGCGTTTCTCGAGAACGCGCGGAAGGTCTTGCAATACGGCGCTGCCGTCGTCGTCATGGCGTTCGACGAACAAGGCCAAGCGGCGACGCTGGAGGACAAAAAGCGCGTCTGCGAGCGCGCCTACCGGCTCCTCGTCGACACCGTCGGCTTTCCGCCCGAGGACATCATCTTCGATCCGAACGTGCTCACCGTCGCGACGGGCATCGAGGAGCACAACAACTACGCGGTCGACTTCATCGAAGCGACGCGCTGGATCAAGAAGAACCTCCCGCACGCGAAGGTGAGCGGCGGCGTCTCGAACGTTTCGTTCAGCTTCCGCGGAAACAACGTCGTGCGCGAAGCGATGCACTCGGCGTTCCTCTACCATGCGATCCAGGCGGGCATGGACATGGGCATCGTCAACGCCGGCATGCTCGAGGTCTACGAAGAGATCCGGCCCGAGCTCCGCGCGCTCGTCGAGGACGTGCTCCTCAATCGTCGCCCCGACGCGACCGAGCGCCTCGTCGACTTCGGCGAACGCCTCAAGGCGGAGGCCAGCGGCATCACCACGACGAAGAAGGAAGAAGAGGAGTGGCGTAAGGGCACGGTCGAGGCTCGTCTCGCTCACGCCCTCGTCAAGGGCATCGATGCCTTCATCGAAGCCGACGCCGAAGAGGCGCGCGCGAAGCTCGGACGCCCGCTCGCGGTCATCGAAGGCCCGCTAATGGACGGCATGGGCGTCGTCGGTGATCTCTTCGGCGCCGGCAAGATGTTCCTCCCGCAGGTCGTCAAATCCGCGCGCGTGATGAAGAAGGCCGTCGCCTACCTCACGCCGTTCATGGAGGCCGAGAAGGCCGAGATGGCGGCGAAGGGTCAGGTGGTCAAAACGCAGGGAAAGATCGTGCTGGCGACGGTCAAAGGAGACGTCCACGACATCGGCAAGAACATCGTCGGCGTCGTCTTGGCCTGTAACAACTACGAGGTCATCGACATGGGGGTGATGGTCCCGTGCGAGAAGATCTTGGAGCGCGCCAAGCAGGAGAAGGCCGACATCATCGGCCTCTCCGGCCTCATCACCCCTTCGCTCGACGAAATGGCGCATGTCGCGCGTGAGATGGAACGGCAGGGGTTCAAGCTCCCGCTCCTCATCGGCGGCGCGACGACGAGCCGCGCACACACGGCGATCAAGATCGCGCCGTTCTACAGCGAGCCGGTCGTCCACGTCCTCGACGCGAGCCGCGCGGTCCCGGTCACGACGAGCCTGCTCAGCGACGTGGGTCGCGAGGCCTTCGTCGCCCAGCATCGCACCGAGTACGAGCAGCTCCGCAAGATGCACAAGGGTGCGAAGCAGAAGCTCGTCACCATCGAGGCGGCGCGCGAAAATCGTACCCCGCTCGTCTGGCGCGCGGAGGACGTAGCGAGACCGGTCGCGACCGGCATCCATTTGCTCAACGACGTCCCGCTCGAGACGCTGCGCGCGTACATGGACTGGACGCCGTTTTTCCACACGTGGGAGCTCAAGGGCGTCTACCCGCGCATCCTCGACCATGAAAAATATGGCGAGCAAGCGCGCCAAATCTTCGCTGAAGGCAACGAGCTTCTCGACCGCATCGTCGCCGAGAAGCTCCTCAAGCCGCGCGGTGTCTTCGGCATTTTCCCGGCAAACGCGGTCGGCGACGACGTTCGGCTCTTCACGAGCGACGCGCGCGAGACCGAGCTCGCGACGTTCCACTTCTTGCGCCAGCAGGTCGCCAAGGACAAGGGCGAGCCGACTCGGTCGCTCTCCGATTTCGTCGCGCCGATCGAGACCGGCCTCGCCGATCACATCGGCGGGTTCGCGGTGACGAGCGGCGTCGGCTTGAAGGAGCTGTGCGATTCGTTCCGCGCGAAGAACGACGACTACAACGCGATCATGGCCGAGGCCTTGTCCGATCGCCTCGCCGAGGCTTTCGCCGAATATGCGCACAAGGTCGCGCGGGACGAATGGGGCTTCGGGAAATCAGAAGACCTCGACGTCGAGCAGCTCATCGCCGAGAAGTATCGCGGCATCCGCCCCGCCGCCGGCTACCCCGCGTGCCCCGACCACACGGAGAAGGGCACGCTCTGGAGCCTTCTCGACGTCGACAAGAACGCGGGTATCCTGCTCACCGAGTCGTTCGCGATGTGGCCTGGCTCGAGCGTCAGCGGGCTCTACTTCGCGCACCCGGCGGCCCGGTACTTCACGCTCGGCAAGATCGATCGCGACCAAGTCGCCGACTACGCCGCGCGCAAGGGGATGACGACGCAAGAGGTCGAGCGCTGGCTCGCACAGAACCTCGGCTACGAGCCGGCGAGCTGAGGGGTTTTCCGCGGAGTTTTTCCATTCTTGCGTCAGGGAAAATTTCCGTGTTCGTGGCGCCCAGCCGCGGCTTTTGGGCTGATTGAGGCGCGATCGGTCGTGGCATGGGCGCTGCTTTGTGGCGCAGCGCATGTTTCGCTCCGCGGTCGCGCTGGTCGCTCTCTTTCTCGCCTCGTTCGGCGCTCGCAGCGCTTCGGCAGAAGAGCAAGGCGCGTCGACGAAGGCGATGTCGCTCGCCGATGCGCTCACGTACGCGCACGCCCATCAACCGGCGATCCGCGCGGCGCTCTCTCGCGTCGACGCCGAGAAGGCTCAGGCTGGCGTCCCGCGCGGCGCGTGGCTCCCGTCGGTCGGCGTGACGGCGCAGATCTTCGGCGCGACGTCGAACAACACGACCGCGGGCTATCTGAATACGCCGTTCGTCGATCTCCCGCGCATCGGCGGGACGCGCTCCGAGGACGCATCGCATGCCGGGTGGAGACCGTACGCATCGACAGTCGTCGCCGCCGGCATCACCCAAGAGATCTTCGACTTCGGGCGCATCGCTGCTCGCACCGCCGCGGCCGACGCGCTCGTCGACGTCCGCGTGAAGGACGCGGAGGCCGAGCGGCTCGACGTGGACTTCGACGTCGAAGAGGCATTCTTCGCGGAGCGCGCCGCCAACGCCGTGCTCGTCGCCTCACGAGACGCCTACGGGCGCGCGCGCGTCCATCGTGATCTCGCCCAGTCCGGCGTGGGCGCAGGTTTACGGTCGCCGATCGAGCTGACGCGCGCGGAGGCCGATCTGAAGCGCTTCGAGATCGCAGAGCTCAGAGCGCAAGGCGGCGTCGACGTGGCCGAGAGCGTCCTCGCCGCGGCCATCGGCGCGCCCGAGCTCCGTGTCGAAGCCGCCTCGTCGTCGCAAGCGGCCGAGCTTCCGTCGCTCGACTCCGCGATCGCGCGAGCCTCCGCGCGCGACCCGCGCCTCTTGTCGGTCGTCGCTCGACTGAAGGCGCGCGAGCTCGCGACGAAGGCGACACGCGCGGACTATCGGCCGGACATCTCGGCGACCGGCGCGATCTCGGGGCGCGCCGGCGGCGCCGATCCCTCCAGCGGATTCACCGCCGACTATGCCGGGTTTTTGCCGAGCGTCCCGAACTGGGACGTTGGCCTCGTCCTCAGCTGGCCGCTCTTCGACGGCACGATCGACGCGCGCATCACCGCAGCGAAGGCCCAAGAAGGCGTCGCCCGCGACGACGTGACGATCGAGCGCCAACGTATCGTCGCCGAGGTCGAGCAGGCGTACGTCGACGTCGACGTCTCCCGCCGGACGTTGCCAGGGCTCCGAGACGAGGTCGCGGCGGCGATCGCGAACTATGCGCAAGCGGACGCCCGCTTCAAAGCCGGCCTCGGGACCAGCGTCGAGCTCGCGGATGCCGAAGCGCTCCGCACCGACGCCGAGATCCAGCTCGCGCGCGGCGTCTTCGAATTGGCTCGAGCGCGCGCCGCGTTCGGGCGCGTCATCGCGGAAGGAATCTGACTTGGAACGTATCCCTCTCGTCATCGGCAGCAGCGTCGTCGCCGTCATCTTGCTCGGTGGCGTCATGATGTGGCACGCCGACGCCAAGACCAACAAGGTCGCGCTGACGGAGACGCCGAAGCCGGTGTCGTTCGTGATCGCCGTCGCCGCGCCGTATCGCGCATCACGCACCTACGTCGGAACGCTGCAGCCGTGGATCGAAGCGAACGTCGGACCGCAGCTCGTGTCGGCGTACGTCGACACCGTGCTGGTCCGCCCGGGCGCGACTGTGAAACGAGGCGAGGTCTTGGCCACGCTCGACTGTCGGAACGCGAGCGCCGCGCAGCGCGGCATCGCGAGCCAAGCCCGTGCGATCGACGCGCGACAGCGGGCGGTCGCCGACGAGGCCGCTCGAACGCAAGGGCTGCTCGATGGAGGGTTCGTCTCGGCGAACGAGGCCGAGCAGAAGGTGGCGCAATCGACGTCGGATCTCGCGAGCCTCGAGGCCATGAAGGCGCAGCTGACCGGCAGCTCGCTCGAGGTCGACGACTGCATCTTGCGCGCTCCGTTCGACGGCGAGGTCTCACGTCGCTCGATCGATCCGGGCGCGTTCGTCCGGCCTGGGGCCTCGATCGTGACGATCGTCGACCGCTCCACCGTACGCATGGTCGCCGACGCACCGGAAAACGACTTCGGTGTCATCGCTCCCGGGACCAAGACGACAGTTCACGTCTACTCGACCGGGCGAGAGCTCGAGGCCGAGGTCACTCGTCGTGCGCCCGCCGCTGATCTCGTCACGCGCACGGTCCACTTCGAGATCGACGTCCCCGACCCGAAGCACGACATCCCCGTCGGCACCACCGGTGAGGTCCACATCGACGTGGGCGAGCCGAAGCCCTCCTCCGAAGTGCCGCTCTACGCTGTCACGATGCGAGGCACCAAGGCCGCGCTCTTCGTCGTCGACGGCGACGTAGCTCATCGGAAGACGATCGATGTCCTCGGCGAGCGCGGCGGGTCGGTGTTCCTCGACCCTGCGCTCGCACCCGGAGCGCACGTCGTCACCGAGGGACGGTCGCTCCTCGACGAGGGCGATCGCGTCACCGCGAAAGAAGAAGCGAAGGCGCCCGAGCCCGAGAAGACGGCGGCCGAGCCCGCGACGGCCGCCGCGAACGCCGCGAACGCCGCGAACGCCAGAAGGCACACGCCGTGACCGCGCTTGCGCTCCGCAATCCGATCGCGATCTTGATGATCTCGATCGCGCTCATCGTCTTCGCCGGCGTCGTCACACCGCGGATGAGCGTCGACACCTTTCCGGACCTGACGCCACCGGTGCTCGTCGTCGGCACGCAGGCGCCTGGCCTCGGCCCGAAGGATGTGGAGAAGACGCTCTCGTGGCGTCTCGAGAAATACGTGAGCGCGACGCCCGGCGTCGACCACGTCCAGAGCGTCTCGAGAAACAGCCTCTCGATCATCTACGTCTGGCTCAAGTGGGGCACCGATCTCAACGCCGCCCAGACGCTCGTCCAGCAGCAGGCCGCATTCGCGATGGCGGCCGTCCCGAAGTCACTCGGTGTCCTTCCGCCATTCGTCCTCCAGTACGATCCGTCGAACGCGCCGGTCGTGCAGGTCACTGTCACCGGCGGCGGCCTCAGCGGCCCCAAGCTCTACGACTACGCCCAGAACTACATCGAGCCCATCCTCGAGGGGATCCCGGGCGTCGCCAGCGCGTCGATCAACGGCGGTCGTCTGCGCCAGATCAATGTCATCGTCGACCCGGCGAAGGCGCAGGCGCGCGGCGTCACATCGACCGACGTCGCCGCAGTCGTCCGCAACTCCAACGCGCTCTTGCCCTCCGGCGAGTTCATCTCGCCGCTGTTCGACGCCAACGTCTATACGAACGCCGTCGCCGCGAACGTGAAGCTGATCGGCGACGCCGTCGTGCTCAACCACGACGGTGCACCAGTGTTGATCCGCGACGTCGCTCGGGTGGAAGACGGCGGCGGGCCCGAGACGCAGGCGGTCGCCGTGGGTGGGAAAAACGCCGTCTACTTGAACGTCCTCCGCGTGCCCGGGGGCAACACGATCGAGATCGTCGACTCCGTCAAGGCGAAGCTCGCCAGCCTCCACGATCTCCCGCCCGGCCTTCAGGTCGAGCCGGTGTTCGATCAGTCCACGTTCGTGCGCGCGACCTACAACGGCCTCAAACGCGAGGTCATTCAGGCGCTCTTCTTGATCGCGATCGTCATCCTCCTCTTCTTGCAGAGCTTCCGGGGCACCCTGATCGTCTCGGTCGCGATCCCGCTCTCCTTCGCGGTCGCGCTCATCGTCCTCTACGCCACCGGGCAGACCTTGAACGCGTTCACGCTCGGGGGTCTCACGCTCGCGATGGGTCGTCTCGTCGACGACGCCGTCGTCGTGCTCGAATCGATCCACCGCCACCAGCGCGAAGGAATGAGCACGGCAGAGGCCGCGCTCCACGGCACAAACGCGGTCGCGTTACCCGTCTTGGCCTCGACCCTCACGACGATGGCCGTCCTTCTTCCAGTCTTGATGCTCAGCGGCCTGGCAAAGAAGCTCTTCGCGCCGCTCGCGCTCACGGTCGCCGTCTCGATGATCGGCTCGTACTTCGTCAGCATGTGCGTGACGCCGGTCGCTTGTCGCTATTTTCTCGGCCACTCCGAGCACGGCCACTTCGCGAAGCGAATCGAAGGGTTCATCGATGGCCTCGCGCTCGGCTACTCGAAGGCTCTTCGCCTCGTGCTTCCGTTTCGTTGGGCCATCGTCTCCGGCGCGCTCGTCCTCGTCGCCGCGAGCGGCTTCGCTGCCTCCCGGCTGCCGAGCACCTTCTTCCCCGAGATCGACGAGTCGATGGAGCGCGTCTACGTGCGAGTCGCTCCCGGAACCTCGCTCAAGGAGACCGCACGTCAGGTCAACGCGATGGGCGCCACCCTCGCGAAGGAGCTGCCCCCAAAACGCGCGAGATCCTCACCCGCGAGTACCCGGGAGTCGACTTGTTGCAGTGGCCTGGCGGCCTCGTCGCGAGCGTATTTTCCAACGGCTACAACGCGCCGGTCGCCCTCGAGATCCGTGGCGACAACCTCGCCGAGCTCGACGCTCAGTCGAAGGCGGTCGCCGAGGTCGTACGGAGCGTACCGGGCGTGCGGGACGTCTGGTCGACGCTCGAGACCGACTATCCCGAGATCCGTGTCGACACCGATCGCGAGAAGGCCGGTCTCGTCGGCGTCTCGCTCCGAGACTCCGCGCAGACGACGCTCGAGGCAACGCTTGGCAACATCAACTCTCCGAGCGTGTGGATCGACCCGAACAACGGCCAGTCCTACTACGTCGTCACGACCTACGACGGCGCGAGCGTGAAGGATCTCAATGCGCTCGCCGAGCTCCCCGTCCGGATCGAAGGCGGCAAGGTCGTGCGTCTCGGCTCCTACGGTAGCGTCCGACGCTCGGTCGGCCCGATCGCGATCGAGCGAAACCAGCTCCAACGTTCGGCGCACGTCTTGATGCAGACCGAGGGCCGCGACATCGGCACCGTCTCCCAAGACATCGAGCGCGCGCTCGCCGCAAGCCCCACGACCGCTCATCTCCACACCCACTTCGTCGGCGAGGTCGAGCTAATGCGGACGACATTCTCGGGCCTGGGCCTCGCGCTCGCGCTCGCGGTCATGGTCGTCTTCATGATCATGGCCTCGCAGTTCAAATCGCTGCGGTTGCCGTTCGTCATGCTCTTCACGATCCCCGTCTCGCTCGTCGGCATCGTCCTCGCGCTCATGGCCGCGGGTCAGGGCTTCTCGATCACCGCCCTCATGGGGATCTTGATGGTCATCGGCATCGCGGTCTCGAACGGCATCTTGCTCGTCGACGACGCGAACCGGCGGCTCGGCGAGGGCGACGACCTCGTCGAGGCGATCGTGGCCGCCGCGCGCTCACGCTTCGTTCCGATCGCGATGACGAGCCTCGCGACAGTCATCGGCTTGATCCCGACCGCCTTCGCGCTCGAGCACGGCTCGGAGGCGAATCAACCCCTCGCGCTCGCCGTCGTCGGCGGCCTGACCTCCTCGACGATCCTCTCGCTCTTCCTCGTGCCCGTCATGTTCCTGTTCTTCGCGAAAGCGCCCACCCGCGCGACCGAAGAGCCCTCTCAGCCGCTCTACGAAGTGCCGGCCTGAGCCAAGCATCTCCATCAGTCGAGCGCGCGCTGCGCTCGCCGGAAATCGGTCGGCGTCGCGCCCGTCCAGCCCTTGAACGCGCGCGCGAAGCTCTTGTCGTTGGTGAAGCCCGCCTTGGCGGCGATCTGCTTCACCGTGAGCGTCGTCCGACCGAGGAGCTCGATCGCGCGGCGCCGGTGCACGTCGTCCTTCAGGTCCTGGAGCGACGTCCCTTCGCGCGCGAGCTGACGGTGGAGCGAGCGCACTGACAGCCGAAGTAGCGCGGCCAAGGCCTCGGCATTCGTGCGTCCGCTCGGCCGGGCGAGCAGCGTGCGCACGCGCAGCGTCAGCAGGCGATCGTGTCGGTACTGCCGGACGGTAAGCGGCAACGCGCTGCGGAGCATGGTGTCGAGCGCGCGCTCGTCCCGAGCCGGTGAGAGCTCGAGGTAGCGAGCGTCGAAGCGCAGGACCGCGCGGTCGGCGCCGAAGCGCACTGGACCGGGGAAGAGGAACCGGTAGACGTCCTTGTGCCGCGGCGCCTCGAACGGGAACGTGACCTCGGCGAGAGAGAGCCGTGAATCGAGGAGCCAGCACACGTAGCCGTGCACGTAGCGAAGGAGCGTGAGTAGACAGAACTCACGCATCGGCCCGAGCTCCACGTTCTCTTCGACCACGAGCGTGACGGTCGCGTCCGCGTCCTGTTTGGCGTCGAGGGCGATGACCACGTCGTCGGTGAGCAGATGGTGATGACGGCACCAGCGCTTCAAGGCGACGCGCAACGTCGGCGCGCCGACCGAGCCGCGGCACAAGAGACCGTAGCTACCCCAGGGCAGTCGCCGGTGAAACCACCCGAGCGCCTCATCGTCGAGCTCTTGCATCGCCGTAGCGGCCAGCGTCTCGATTTGTTCGGTCTCCACCCGCCCGTCGACGCGCTCGAGTTGGCTCGCTGTGATGCCGGCCGTACGGAGGGCGCGGCGCGGGCTGACCTCATATTTGTCGTAGGCGAGGACGATCGCTCGAACGAACGCCATCGGTGTCTCGGCTCGTCTCTTCCGAGGAATCGATGCCGCGCGAGCCATGTCCAATTCTGTTCTGGAGTGGCAGGATATGCAACCACGGTGGCAGGCCTCATCCCGCCCGCTTCGCTAGCTTGCGGGACATGAGCATCAGCTACGGCCTCGAGATCCCGCTCGGCGAAACCATCGACGCGCTCCGCGACTCCGTCCGAAAGTTCGCGCAGAAGGAGATCGCCCCGCGCGCCAAGCAGATCGACGAAGACAATCTCTTCCCCGCCGATCTCTGGCCCAAGCTCGGTGCGCTCGGGCTCCACGGCATGACCGTGGCCGAGCAATACGGCGGCAGCGAGGCGGGCTATCTCGCGCACATCGTCGTGATGGAGGAGCTTTCCCGCGCGTCGGCCTCGGTCGCGCTCTCGTACGGCGCGCACTCGAACCTCTGCGTGAACCAGCTCCATCGCAACGGCAACGCCGCGCAGAAGGAGCGCTATCTCCCCAAGCTCGTCAGCGGAGAATTCGTCGGGGCGCTCGCGATGAGCGAGCCCAACGCAGGGTCCGACGTCGTCGGGATGAAGATGCGCGCCGAGAAGAAGGGCGACCGCTACGTCTTGAATGGCGCGAAGATGTGGATCACCAACGGCGGCAACGCCGACGTCCTCATCGTCTACGCGAAGACCGAGCCGGATGCCGGCCCGAAGGGGATCACCGCCTTCATCGTCGAGAAGGGGGCGAAGGGAATGTCGTTCGGGTCGAAGCTCGACAAGCTCGGCATGCGTGGGTCGAACACGTTCCCGATGTTCTTCGAGGACTGTGAGGTCCCCGCTGACAACGTGCTCGGTCAGGTCAATCAGGGCACGAGGGTGCTCATGAGCGGCCTCGACTACGAGCGCGCCGTCCTCTCGGGCGGGCCGCTCGGCATCATGGCCGCATGCATGGACGTCGCCGTTCCCTACGTCCACGAGCGAAAGCAGTTCGGTCAGGCGATCGGCGAGTTCCAGCTGATTCAGGCCAAGCTCGCCGACATGTACACGACGTGGTCGGCGTGCCGCGCGTACGTGTACGCGGTCGGCGCTGCGTGCGATCGCGCCGATCACGCCCGCACGCTCCGCAAAGACGCCGCCGGCGCGATCCTCTACGCCGCCGAGCGCGCGACCGAGATGGCCGGCCAGACGATCCAGATCTTGGGCGGCAACGGCTACATCAACGAGTTCCCAGCCGCGCGCCTCTGGCGCGACGCCAAGCTCTACGAGATCGGCGCCGGCACCTCCGAGATCCGCCGCATCTTGATCGGACGTGAGCTGTTCGNNNNGTTCGGCGAAACGGCCTGACCGCGAGCCTCTCTTCCGTCGGCGCTCGTCCGCGCGGTATCCTCGCGCCATGATCGACCACGCCAGCGGCACTCTCTTCTTCGACGACGGCACCGAGGTCGATCCGCGCGTTTCGCGCGCCAACTTCCTGTCGTCACCGCTCGAGCGCCCGACCGAACCGGACGAGACGTCGGCGCCGCCGTGGGAGATCTACACGCTCTCGCCGCGGCTCCTCGACGGCGCAACGTACGCCTCGCGCCTCTCGTTCCACGGTGACACGCTCCGGCTCCTCGCGATCTGGAACACCGAGTGCGACGAAGCGCATCGGCTGCACGTGCACGAAGCGTGGCTCGAGACGCAACTCGGTGGGACGTCACAGATCTTCGATTGGGGGAAGGTCGACACCGCCACCGAGCCGAACGGGGCTCACATCGTCCTCTTCTCTTATCTCTAGCTCGCCTGTTCGTCCGTCAGAGGACGAGCTAGCTCGCGGCCGTGGTCTTGGTCACCTCGGCGCGCCACACCTCGGGCCCGTGCTCGCGAATGTGGAAGGAGAAGCTCCCTTTCGGCTCCGTTGCGTCGAGTGTATAATACATACACTTTGGATCGTGGTCGACGACGAGATGCAGCGTCGCCCCGGGTGCCAGAGCGTGATAGGCGCCGAGGATCGTCTCGAGCCTGTCTTTGGGCTCGACGCCACGCACGTCGAGCTCCGTCGTGCGCTTCGCCTCGGCCTCCTGCGCGCGAGAGCCACAGCCCGAGCCGCCGCGCGATGCGAGCCAACGCTTCCAGCTCGGCAGAGTTGCATCGCTCGTCGGGCGCAGGACGACGTCGATGTCGTACCCCGAGAGCGCAAGATCCACGACGACCGAGCCCACGCCTCGACCGTCCTGAGACGCTTGCTCGGGCCCGCCGCCGTGAAGATGGACGAGCCCTAAGTGTGGGTGACCGGCCAGTAGGAGGGCCGCGCCATCGGCGAGCGAGTCCAGGAGTGGCCGTACGTCCCAAGCGAGGCCGAGCGCGTGAGGCGCAGCCGTTTGCTCGATCGACGAGGCGAGTGATTTCACCTCTTCTACGTTCGAGTCGTGAGCGAGGAGCAGGCGCGCACCGGCGTGGTCATAGCTCTTCGCGAGGGCGTCGAGCGCGCTGGGCGGGACGGCATGTGCTGGGATGACCACGGGCGCCCCGAGCTCGTGCGCGAGGCGCGCCACGCGCGGCGACGCGGCATCGTCCAAGCGCTCGACGCGGATCGCGGTCACCCGCGCACCCGCCGCACGTACGTCGGCGAGGAGTGCTCGCTCGCTCGCAGACGACGGCACGTCGAGCTCGATCCCGTCGAGCCCGCGCGCGATGCACGCCGCCCACATCGCATCGATGGGGAGATGCGGTGCCGTGTCTGCGCCGAGCGAGAGCCTCACGATTTACTCTTCTCGATGAGGACGCGCCAGACGCTCGGGCCACGCTCGACATACGTCCATGCGAACTGTCCAGGACGTTCGGCGTCGAACTGAAAGCGCAAGGGATAGGGGTCGTGATCGTTGACGAGCGTGAAGGCTTCGCCCGCGCCAAGCGCGTCGAAGGTTTTGAAAATCGCAGGGTGCTTCTCACGCGGGGGGATGATTCGAACGTCGAGCTCGTTGGCCATGGGTGTCTCTTCCTCTCAGGTTTCGTTGTGTCGAATGAACAAGCGAACGATGTCTCGCGATTGCTCGCGAATTTCATAGGTAAAGCCGCGCTCGGTGAGCTTGGGCAGTAGAAACTGCGGGACGCGCACATTGATCTGCACGAGCGTCTTACCGCGCGGCAACGATGCGAGCGCTTCGAGCGTGCGCACCATCGGCTCGGGCGGCTCGAGGTCGCGTACGTCGAGCACGACCACGTCGTCGTCACTGCCCCCATCAGCGCGCGCCGCCTCCACGACTGGCGCGACCTGCGCGGCCTCGCCGCGATGAAACCACACGCGCCAGTCGTCGGCGGCAAGGCGCTCGGTGAAGTGCGCGAGCCCACGCTTTCCGAGCACGGCGTAGAGCGGGGCAGGCTCGAAGGTGGCGCGCAGGCAGAGCACGCTGTCGTCCGGCAGCGTACCGACGGCTCCCATGATCCGGTGGAACGGCTCTTGGCCTTTGCGCAAGTCGTCGCGCACGTCGAGCTCGACGAGCCGGTCTGCAGGGAGCGCGGCGAGCCACGCGGGCAGTGATGAAGCGGGCTCGGTGGGCTCGGTCGAAGCGACCGCCTCGACCTCGATCGCGTCGCCGCCCGTCGCGCGGTTGAGCCTGTCGACGAGCGCGACCGGATCGATCCCGGCCACACGCGCCGCCTGTTCGACGGTCACGAGGCGCGCCATCGTCTTGCGCATCGCGGGGATGCGAAGCTTCTCGAACGTCGAGGACGCTTGGACAAAGACCTCGAGAAGGCGCTCGTCCTTCGCGAGCACAGCCGAGACCCGGTCGCTCGCGCGGATCATAGCGCCCCCTCGGCGACGAGCCCGGGATGCCAGCGCGGCTCCCAGACGAGGTTCGCGCGCACTTGCTGCACGCCTGCGAGGCAGCCCACCGCCTGCTCGATGCCACCGCGGATGACGCGCTCCATGGGACAACCAGGTGTCGTCAGCGTGAAGGTGATGTCGACGACGCCATCTTGCGCGCTCACGTCGTAGATCAAGCCGAGGGTCACGATATCGAGGCCAATCTCGGGATCAATCACGTCTCGAAGCGCGTCCTCGATGTACTCGGTCGTCAGCTCACTCTTGCTCGTCATGCAAACCTCCGCAGCGCGACACGCGCGATGATCGTCGTCTCGAGGAGGGCTCCAGCCGCAAATACGATCGCGGCGAACCGTGCGAGCGCCTCCACGCCCAGATACGAAGCAAGCGCCAAGCCGCTCCAACCACCGACGAGAAATGCCCCAGTGATAAGCGCGGCGCGCTCGGAGAACAGATCGGCGACCTTCGGAACCTTTCGCGTTCCGACGAGCGAGCCGAACCGGTGATGCCAGACGAGAAAGGGGACGATCTTGAAATAGTGTCCGGCAACGAACAGGGAAATCGCGCCGAGCAACACGACGAAGTAGGCGATGAGGAGGTGCAGGTCTCGGAGACCGTGAGCCAGCGCGAAGGGCGCCATCACGGTCGCTAAGGCGACGCCCGCGATCGCGACCGCCGCGAGACGCATGCCTGGGTCGAGCGCGCGGCGCTTTCGGTGGTGAAAGAAGAGCGCCGCCTGCACGACGAAGGCGAGGACGCCGGTCGTCGCGAGGCCCCACGCGACGAGGACGCGGACCGTGCCCCCGAGGGGAACCGCGAGGATCGCTGCGGCAAAGAAGAGGCACGCCACCGCCACCCACGCCGGTCGTTCACTCGCACCGTGCGAGAGGAGAAACATCGGCAAGAGCCGATGCGCAACGCCGACGACGACGAGCAGCACGATCCCGACGAGCGCGATGTGCGCATGTGCGGCGACGACCTCGAAGCGATGGGCTCCGAGGCTACCGTCGTTCAAGGAGAGAGCGAGCACCACCCCGTACACTGGGGTGACGACGAAGAACACCGAGGCACCTGCTAACGCCCACCACGTCACGTTTCGCTCGGAGACCTTGGCGAGCGTCGCGGCGAGGTTGGTCGCGAACAGAACGAACCCGATCGACAGCAAGCACGCGCCGATGTGAAGGAGCTCACGACGCCCCGATGCGAGCGCCCCGACGAAGAGCGCGACCCCGAGCGTCTGCGCAGCGAATGACACATGGGCCGCACGCGGCCAGCGCAGCCCTCGCCCGACCGCGACCGGGAGAAACTGGCAGAGCGCCCCCATGATCGACAGCACGATCCACCCGAGCGTGAACAGGTGCACGACCGCGGCCACGCGTGGCAAATAGAAGAGGCCGTTGGCGAGATCACCCGCGACCCACACGAGGCCGACCGCGCCGCACGTGAAGAACCCGAGCGCCGCCGCGAAGTGCTCGGCAGGGAGACGCGGCGACGGAGCGCCCGGGGCGGTCGGCACGATGCCGATCGGCCGGACGACGGGCTGTGCTGCGGCGAGGGTCATGTTCCGGCCCATTGCGTTGGGCGTGCCAACCGCGCGCCGGTCTGTCGTGAGCGGCAAATTTCTCGCTCGAATCGGTGGGTGTCTCGCTTCGTTGCTCCCGCTGCTCCGAAATGGAACGCCCCGTGCGAGACGGCGCTAGCGATGCGCGAATCTCGTCTCGTTCAGGGGGCCACGAAGTCGGGGAACGCCCCCTCTGGCGCGAGCGCCGCGCTGAAGTGACGGAGCGAGGGCGCCTGCTCCACGATCCGCATGGCGGGCAGCTTCGATCGCAGCGGCGCCAGCTCTGCGCCGATCGCGCCGACGTAGTCGATGTGGCTCTGCGTGTAGACACGGCGCGGGAGAGCGAACCGGACGAGCTGGCGCCGCTTGCTCCCGGAGCCGAACATCAGGTCGCCGATTTCGCAGGTGCGGATGCCGCCGAGCAGGTACAGAGCGCAGGCGAGCGACTGCCCAGGGAAGCCGTCCGACGGAATGTGAGGGAGCGCGGCGCCGGCGTCGACGTACACCGCGTGTGCGGCGGCGGGCAGGACGACGGGCCAACCGGCCTCTCCGAGCGCGCGCGCGAGGTACGCCGACGCAGCGAATCGATAGGCCAGATAGCTCTCGTCGAGCACCTCTTGGAGCCCCTGCGCAATCGCTTCGAGATCACGCCCAGCGAGACCTCCATACGTGACGAAACCTTCGGTGCGGATCTCTTCGACTCGAATTCGCTCCGCGAGCGCGGGGTCGCGCACTCCGAGCATGCCGCCCATATTGACGATCGCGTCTTTCTTCGCGCTCATCGTGAAGACGTCGCAGAGCTCGAACTGCTCGCGAGCGATCGCCGCGAGGGTCCGGCCGCGTTCGGTCGGCTCGTCATGCTTGATGCGATAAGCGTTCTCCGCGAAGCGGCACGCATCGAGGACGAAGAGCACCCCCGCACGGCGGCATCGCTCCGAGACGGCGCGCAGATTTCCGAGCGAGACGGCTTGGCCGCCAACGGCGTTGTTCGTCACGGTCATCACGACGAACGCGATATTCCCCTTCGATTCGGCGAACGCGCGGTCGAACGCCTCGAGGTCCATGTCGCCGCCGAACGGCACATGGGCGGTGAGCGCATCGGCGCGCGGAAGGTCGATCCCGCGTGCGCCCGCCGCTTCGATGTTCGCGCGCGTCGTGTCGAAGAGCCCGTTGGACAAGACGACCTTGCCGGCCAGCGGGACGACGGCGCAGAGGATCCGCTCGGCCGCACGTCCCTGATGCGTTGGAAAGACGTGGGGCATGCCGGTGAGCGCGTCCACGGCCTCGGCGAACCGGTAGTAGCTCGTTGCCCCCGCGTACGACTCGTCGCCGCGCATCATCGCCGCCCATTGCTCGGCGCTCATCGCGCCCGTCCCCGAGTCGGTGAGCAGATCGATGATCACGTCGGCCGCCCGAACACCGAAGAGGTTGTAGCGGGCCTTTTCGAGCACGACACGTCGCTCGGAGACGGTCGTCATCCGAATCGGCTCGACGGACTTGATGCGGAACGGTTCGATGATGGGACGGGTCATGGGCCTCACGGCACCCGCGTGGCGGTGCGCTCCGGTCGCTCAAAGCAAGCGCGGGTCCAAGCTCCCATAAGGCGACGCGCCCAGCGGCCTCCACCTCGAGGCGAATCGACTGCGGGGCACGCGCAGGATTTGCAGGATGCAGCGTCGGCGCGCTTCGACCTCATGTCGAGCGTTCCGCGTCGCTCCACTTTGGAGCACGCATCCCCATCCGCCATCCATCCGCCATCCATCCGCCATCGAGGACCTGCGGACGAAAGCTGGTGGTACGACCGCTGCAGAGGGCGTTAGCGGAGACTAGCCATGCCCATTGTCGACCGATCCGCCAACGTCGCGCAAATTGCGCTCGATCACCCCCTCACGATGCCCGTGTTTCACGCTCACCGCATCGATTACTGTTGCCGTGGAGGGGTCACGGTCAAGGAGGCCTGCGCGGGGAAAGACATCGACGCCGAGGCTCTCTTCGCCGAGCTCGACGCGGCGGTGCAAGTGAAGACCGAACCGGCCGCGGATCCCCGCGAGATGCCCACCAGTGAGCTCGTCGAGCACCTGGTCACCAACCATCACGCGTATCTGCGCAAGGCATTGCCCTTCGCCGAGCAGCTCGCCAACAAAGTCGCGCGGGTCCACGGCCAGCACAATCCGAAGCTCCCGGGGCTGGCAAAAGTCGTCTGCGAGCTCCGCGAGGCGTTCGAGCCCCATCTCGACGACGAGGAGAAGTCGCTCTTCCCTTCGCTGGTGAGCGGGACGTTGGATCCTCAGCGCATCGCGCCCGAGCTGCAGGCCATGCACGAGGATCACCTGAAGGTCGGCGACATGCTCGCCACCATCCGGGAGCTCTCCGACGAATACGCGACGCCCGATTGGGCGTGCGGGAGCTACCGCGCGTT
>CAJDWT010000024.1_pt1 | contig 25534 bp, 23 predicted proteins | sample 7391671 | NCBI WGS metagenome assembly CAJDWT01 (sample SAMEA7055729, study PRJEB34461) | soil metagenome | biome: terrestrial ecosystem; feature: Peninsula; material: soil | place: Antarctica | collected 2016
CCGGCTGGGCGCCAGCACCGGGGTCGCCACCACGGGCGTCGCGGGACCCGAGCGGGCCGAGGGCAAGCCCGTCGGGATGGTCTTCGTGGCCGTGGCCGGACCAGGCGGACTGGCCTCCCGTCAGCTGGCCCTGACCGGCGACCGGGAGGAGATCCGGGCGGCTACCGTGGAGAGCGTTCTGGAGCTGCTGGTCGGTGCCCTCCAGGAACACGTAGCCTGATTACAGCGTTACAGAGCCGAACACGCAGTTATGCCCTCTCCCGAACTGTCCGTAAGGACAGGTACGGTGGAGGAGTCAGAGTGGGCCCAGGAGGGAGTGCGGCGATGGTCTTGCTTCGTCACATGCTTGGCGATGCGCTCCGGCATGGGCTCGAGCTTGAGCGTGGCGAGATCGATCGCGGCGGCGGCTTCGTCGAACGACGTGTCTTCTTCGAACCCGAGCGCACGCAGCTCCGCCACCTCGGCAGCCTCGAGGCCGTAGAGCGCGCGATCGGCGAGGAGCTCCTCGGCGCGCGGATCGAGCGGTGTTTCGGGTCGTTTCATCTATGCCTGCCCTTCTTCTACGTCCAAGAGCGCCTCGCGGATGCGAGCGAGGCCTCGACGCACATGCGCCTTGACGGTCCCGAGCGGCAAGCCGGTCTTCGTCGCGATCTCGTCGTGCGTCAGCCCCTGACAGGTCGCCATCACGACGACGTCACGTTGCTCGGGCTTGAGCGCCTCGAGCGCACGCGCGGCGATGTGTGCCTCGGCGCTCGTCTCGGGGCCGACGCCGCCATCCGGCAAGATGCGCACGTTCTCCGACGCTGGCGTCTCGGCCCGACGGACGATGCGGCGACGGCGATCGATCAAGCGGCGACGAGCGATCGTCGCGACGAATGCCGTCTCCGAGCCGCTCTTGGGATCGAAGCGATGCGCGCTCTTCCAGAGATCGACGAAGATCTCTTGGACGGCGTCATCGGCCTCGCTCGGGACGAGGCGGCGGGCCATCGACCACACGAGCGAGCCGTAGCGCGTGAGGACCGTGCGGACGGCGCCCGGGTCGCCAGCAGCGACGAGCGCGAGGAGCTCGGCGCTGGCGATCGTTTCAGCGGCTGCCACGACAAGCGACATTAACACACCTCGCGCATGAAGATGCATCGTGCAATGCTCGAGGCGTGGGGACGTTTCCCAGCGTGATTTGCGGCCTTTTCGGCATCTTCGTGGCGACGACGGTCGCGACCGATCCCGTGGTCTCGTCCTCGACCGCGCGCGGGACGAAGAAGGGAGACACGTCGGCCGAGCCCTCAGCGCTCTTGGCGACTCTCGCGTTCGTCCACACCGGCGAGCGGGTCGTGCTCGACAGCGACGAGCCCACGAGCGATCGCTTCTCGGCGCTCGTCGCCGACCGCGTCACGGGCCAAGAGAAGCTCCTCGATCCGCGCTTGCTCGGCCTGCTCCGTACGCTCGCGAAGGCGCACCCTGCGGCGCGGATCGAAATCGTGAGCGGCTTTCGGAGCCCGAAGCTCAACGAGATGCTCCGCAAGAAAGGTCATCACGTCGCCTCGCACAGCCAACATTCGCTCGGCCACGCGTGCGACTTTCGCATCATCGCCGCCGAGCAAGCGTCGCTACCCCGAACGGGCGACGATCTGCCGACAGGCATCGATCCGCGACAACTCGAGAAAGACATCCGCGCGTTGGGCTGGACCGGCGGCATCGGCGTCTACGTGTCGCCGCGCGACTGGTTCGTCCACGCCGACGTCGGGCCCGATCGACGCTGGTGGGGGAAGTAGCGGGCGCTAGATCAAGCCTCGAGCTCCCATCACGTCTGCCGCTCGCCCAGCTTCGCCAGCACGGACTCCATCTGCGTCAGGCGGTTCATCAGCTCGGCGTGGCGGCGCTGGTCATCGGTCGGAGTCCAGATGCAGAAGGTGAGCGCGCCGCCCACCTCGATTCGCGCCTCCTCGACCTGCTCCAAGCTGGAGATGCCTTGCCGGCGCGCCGCCGCCTCGAGCTCCTGGCGTGTGATGAGCTCGCGCGTCAGGTTCTTGTCGATGACGTGACCGCGGTGGATGAGCACGTCGGCGTCCCCCTCGATGAAGTGATCCAGCTTCTCGTGGCGGTAGAGCAGCCGCACCATCGCGTAGTTGATGGCGAGCAATGTTGCCGCCCCGACGATTCCTCCGACGACGGAGTCATCCGGGCCAATAATGGCGTTCTGCAGCGTGCTTGCGAGCAGCAGCAGGACCACGAGATCGAACGCATTGAGCTGTCCGAGCTCGCGCTTGCCGGCGAGGCGAAGGCTCACCAGCAAAAAGATATAGACGACCGCCGTGCGGAAGACCTTCTCCGCCAGCGGGACACCAGGGTGCAGGAGGATGGAGTAGAGGTGTAAAAGCATGGTGGAGCCGAGCATGCTCCCGCCAGAAACCTACGGGGAGGATTTCGAGCCTGCGAGGCGTGATGCTCACAGGATGGGTGGTGGCGCCTTCAAGAGCCGCGCCGTCTCCTCGGCCAGTTGCTGCACGCAGGTCTCCATCTGTGCGCGTCGCGTGCGGAAGCTCAGCACGCAGACGCGGCCGAGAAAGCGCTCGCCAACCTTCGCGCCGCTGAGCATCACGTCGCCGCGACGCGTGACCTCCTCCATGAGCATTTCGGTCGCTGCATTCTGCGCGGCGAGCGTTCTCAGCCCTTCGCCTTCGACGTGAAATGCGAACAGCGATAGTTGGGGCATCGCATCCATGACGATGCCCGGGATCTGCGCGATCCGCTGCGCGGCCCACACCGCCAGCTCGCGCTTTTCGGCGATCGCCGCACGATAGCGCGCAGCACCGAAGAGCTTCAGCGTGAGCCACACGCGCAGGCCCGGAAATCCGCGTGAGAGGTCTGGTCCGTATTCGGCCGGATCGTAGAATTCGTCCTGGTTGTCGGGCAGGTAACCCGCGGTCGAGGAATGCAACGCACGCAAGGCTTCACCGTCGCGCACGAGCAGGGCGCCCGTGCCATAGGGCAAAAACAAGCCCTTGTGGGGATCGAGCGTCAGCGAGTCCGCGCGCGGCAGCCCGCGGAGCAGCGGGCGCAGCTCCGGCTCCATGTAAAAGAAGCCACCGTAGGCGCCGTCGACGTGATGCCACAGCCTCTCACGTGCCGCGATGTCCGCGATGGTTTCGATCGGATCGACCGCGCCGGTGTTCGTCGTACCGGCCGTCGAGAACACCATGAACGGCGTGAGCCCCGCCAGGCGGTCGATGGCAATCGCGCGCTCGAGATCGGTAACGCGCATCCTGAAATCATCGTCGACCGCGATCGTGCGCACGCGGTCGTGGGCGATCCCAGCCAGCTTTGCGGCTTTGGTAATGCAGTGATGCGATTGCGACGACACATAGAGCGTGCCTGCCCTGATGTCGGTGCCGAGCAGTCTCTCGCGCGCGCAGGCGATGGCATTGAAGATCGCCATCGAACCGCCGGTCGTGAACAAGCCGCGTGCCTGCGCGGGGAACTGCATCCAGTCGCGTATCCAGTCCAGTGCGTTCGCCTCTAGCTGCACGAGCGCCGGTGCCGCGCGCCAGATGCCGGTGTAGCGATTGCTAGTGTCCGCGATGAAGTCGGCGAGCGCCGCTGGATAGACGCCGCCACCAGGGATGTACGCCAAGTAGCCGGGGCCGGTCGTTCCGAACGAGCGCGGTATGCAATCGTCGAAGAGCGTGTCGAGGAGCGGCTCGAGCGCCGAGCCATGCTCGGGCACCGTCTCGCGCATCGCTCGACACAAGGCTTCAATGTCGCTGAAGTCACCCCGGCTCGGCATTTCATCGAGCGCGCCGAGATGCGCCACCGCCCGCTTCACGACCGCCTCGCCCATCGACTGCATGGTGGCCGGGTCAAGGTCCAGGTTCGCCGGGTCGTTCGACCTATCGTTCATCGTGCTTGCATCCAACGGCTGCCAAGGCTGCGCATTTTTTCGTGACCGACGGTAGCACCGCTGGCCGTTGACGCGGACCGCGGAGATCTTGGCCGCGCTGGAGCGCTTCGAGCGCGACGGTCACCCGGCGCGCTGACACGCTTCAGCGGATCACTCGGCGGCCCCGTCGTGCCGCTTCGAGCCAGGCAGCGGAATGCTGATCGGCTCGATTTCTTCGTGCGGATCGAAGCCAGCGAGCAACATCTTCAAGACGCCCGGCAGCACGAACATCGTGAGCAGCGTGGAGAAAATGACGCCGCTGACGACAACGGTGGCGAGCGGACGCTGAACCTCGGCACCTGCGCCCGTCGCGAGCGCCATCGGCAAGAAGCCCAATGCCGCCACCGCGCCCGTCGTCAACACCGCGCGCATGGTATGAGCCGCGCCCTCCGAAATCGCGGCATCGAGGGTGGCGCCGTGCTCGCGTCGTCGTTTCACGTCGGCCGTCATCACGACTCCGTTCAAGACGGAGACACCGGCCAGTGCGATGAATCCGACCGCCGCGGGAATGCTGAAGGACAGACCGCGCGTCAGAAGACCCGCCATTCCACCGATCAGCGAAAACGGCACCACGCCAAATACCGCCATGGCGAAACGCGGGTTTCCGAACATCCAAAACAGCATCGCGAAGATGATGCCGAGGCTCATCGGTACGACCATGGCGAGGCGCTTCTTCGCACGCTCGAAATTTTCGAACTGACCGCCCCACTTCACCTCGTAGCCGCTCGGCAGCTTCACCGTGCTCGCGACTTTTTCCCTCGCCTCGTGGACCCAGGAGACGAGATCGCGTCCGCGGAGATTGACCTCGACGCGCACTGTACGCGTGAGCGCTTCGCGCCGGACTTGGGTAGGCCCCTCGGATTCTTCAATGTTCGCGACCTCCGCGAGCGGTACGCTTGCTCCACCTGCCGACGAGACGAACAGCTCGCCGAGCGCCTCTGGCGTGGGTGCATGCGGCGGAACGAGGAGGCGCAGATCAAAGCGACGCTGTCCTTCGTAAATCGATCCGACCGGAATGCCGACGCGAGCCGCTTCGACGACCGCCAGCGCGTCGGCGGATGTGATGCCGTAGCGCGCCAGACGCAATCGATCGGGGGTGACGGTGATGGTCGGAGCCCCGAGCAAGCGCTCGATGCGCACGTCGCCGGTGCCGCGCACGTTCGCGACGACGCTGCCGACCTCCTCGCTCAGGCGCTTCAATGTGGCGAGATCGTCGCCGTACATCGCGATTTGCACGTCGGCGCGTGACCCAGAGATGAGCTCGTTGGTTTTGTCCTCGATGGGCTGGGAAACCGAGACGAACGTTCCGGGCACCTCGCGCTCCACCTTTTCTTTGATGGCGACCGAGAGGTCATCGAGATCGTGCGCGGTCGTCCATTCCTTCTTCGGCTTCAGATGGACGAAGATGTCGGTGTTGTCGTTGCCCACCGGATCAATGGCGACCTCGGCGCGACCGGTCATGGCCAGTGCGGTCACGACCTCGGGGAATTGCTTCAGCACCTTTTCGACCGACAAATCCAGCTCTTTGGCCTTCGCGAGGTTGATCGATGGTGCGCGCCGGATGGTCACCACCATGTCGCCTTCGTCAATGCGCGGTACGAAGTCGGCGCCGGCTCTCGACATGAAGAATCCACTCACCACGAGCGCCGCGACGCATCCAGCGATGAGCGTCCAGCGCAAACGGATGGCGCCGTCGATGAGCGCGATGTAGCCGCGCTCCAGGGCCGTGACCCAACGCGGTCCGCTGGTCTTCGGCGGCCCAACGAAGGTGACGAGCAGCGCAGGGAAGAAGAGCACCGAGTAGATGAGCGCGCCGAAGAGCGCACACGCCATGGTCACCGCCATGGGCTTGAACATTTTTCCCTCGATCCCCTCCAGGCTCAAGAGCGGGAGGTATACGAGCATGATGATGGCGACCGAAAATGCGACGGGCCTTGCCACCGTTGCCGTGATCTCACCGTAGGCGCGCTCTCTCGCGCGCGCGACGAGCTCGCGCCCCGCGCACGCCGCCATCACCGATTCGAGGATGACGATCGGACCATCGACCAAAAATCCGAAGTCGATGGCACCGAGGCTCATCAGATCGCCGGTGACGCCGAAGAGATGCATGCCGAAGAGGGCCACGCTCATCGACACGGGAATTCCGAGAACGACCACCAGCGCGCCGCGAAACGTGCCGAGCAGCAGCGCGAGCACGATGGTGACCACGAGCGCACCCTCGACGAGGTTACCGAGCACCGTGTGCAGCGTTCGACCTACGAAATCCGAGCGATCGTAGATGGGCTCGATGAGGACGCCCGCCGGTAGCTCGGCTTGAATCTCAGCGATGCGAGCCTTCACTGCGTGCAGCACGTTCCGGCTGTTGGCGCCGACGAGCATCATCGCCACGCCCGTGACCGCCTCGCCTTCGCCATCGCGCGTGATGACGCCGTAGCGGAGCGCGGCACCGATTTTCACCTCGCCGATATGACGCACGAGCAATGGTGTGCCGTCGTCCTCGGTGCGCAAGACCACGTTGGCGATCTCGTCCTCGTTCTGCAGGCGACCGACGCCGACCAGGGAATACGATTCGCTCGGGCGATCGAGGTAGCCGCCGCCCACGCTGACGTTCGCGCGACGGAGGGCATCGGCCACCTCGGTCAGGGTCATGTTGTGCGCGTGAAGTCGACCGCGATCGATGACGACTTGATACTGCTTCAAGTCGCCGCCCATCGTGTTGACCTCGATGATCCCGGGCACGCTGCGCAGCTTGGGCACGATCTCCCAGTCGAGGATGGTGCGCAGCTGAGTCGGCGAGTGATGATCGGATCGCACGACGAATTGGTAGATTTCGCCGAGCCCGCCCGACACCGGCGAGAGCTCCGGCTTGCCCGCCACCGGCGGTAGCGTGGCCTCGACGCCGCGAACGCGCTCCAGGACCACCTGGCGCGCGAACCAAATGTCGGTGCCGTCTTTGAAGATGACGGTGACGGCCGAGAGCCCCGCGCGCGAGACCGAACGAAGCTGCACGAGCCCCGGCGCGCCGTTCAACGCCGCTTCCATGGGGAAGGTCACGGTGCGCTCGACCTCGACCGGCGAGAGGCCTGGCGCCTCGGTCAGCACCGACACCTGCACGGTCGATACGTCGGGTACCGCGTCGATCGGTAGCGAGCGTGCGGCGAAGAATCCGCCGATCAGCACCAGCGCCAGGAGCGCCTGCATCATGATGCGGAAGCGAATGGACGCTTCGATGATTTTGGTCAGCATGGCTATCGGAAGATCTCGCTCTTCAGCGAAAAGACGCCGGTTATCACCACGCGCTCGTCGGGCTCGAGGCCCGAGATGATCTCGACCCGTTTTTCGTCACCAGCGCCGATCTCGACCGCGCGTGGCTCCACCGATGTCTCGTCGTGGGAGACGAATACCGTCGACTTTCCGTCGATGCTCACCACCGCATCACGCGGCAAGAGCAGCGTGGTATCGGCCGCCATGGCAACATGAATGTGAGCCAAGACCGACTGACCAGGCCGCAGCGTTTCTTGGTCATTGTCGACGACGACGCGAACCGGAGCGCTACGCGTATCGAGGTTGATGACTTCACCCACATGCGCGACCGTTCCACTGACCACCTTCGATGCGTTGGTCTGAGGTGAAATCTCCACCGTATCGCCCGGTCGAATTCTGCCGAGCTCGCGTTCGAACACTGCGAGCTCGATCCAGACGCGGTGCAGATCGGCGACACGTGCCGCGGTGAGGCTCGGCTCGACCGACTGTCCACGTGAGACGTTCATCTCGATGACCCGCCCTGCAATCGGGCTGCGCAGCGTGAGAATTCCGATCTCGCCGCCCGCGGTCCCGCCGAGGGCGCGCACCCGTTGCTCGGCGGCAACGAGCTCCGATTTTGCCGCGGATGCATTTGCGCGTGCGAGCTCCGCATCGCGCGCCGAAGACACGCGCGCCTCGGCGAGCTGCGTCTCGCGGGCTTCGTTGGCAGTGGCAGCTTCGGAGCGTGCGCGCGCCGAGACCACCGACGCTTGCGACTCGCCCAGGTCGGCGCTTTCGACCTCTGCGAGCGCATCGCCTGCTTTCACCTCGTCGCCTGGAAATTTGAAAACTCGCCGTACGCGGCCGGGGATTCGAGCGCCAATCGCCGCCATGCGTTCGGGATCGAATGAGACCGTGCCGGTGACCCGGATCACGGGCGATAGAGCGCCGCGTTCGACGGGCGCGAACGTGACGTTGGAACGCCGGGCGAACTCCGGCGAGTAGCGGATCCATTTTCCGTCGAGCCAGGGAACGTCGTGCACTGCGGTCGCGGTCTCGGCTGCGGGAGCGCGACGTGCGAAATAGACAGTGAGCCCGGCGACGACGAACGCCGAGACGATGAGGCTCCATTTGATGATACGGGCCGGTGCTTTCATGAGCCGAGCCCTCCGACGGCGCGATCCAGGGCGATGCGCCCGGTCCAGGCCGACTCGAGCGCATCGAGGCGAAGCGAGCGGACGCGCGCGACATCGCGTGCGGCGCTGGTGACCCTGAAAATATCGAACCTCCCGGAGCGCCAACCGGCCTCGATGAGCGCCAACGTTCTTTCGACGGCCGGCAATGCCGACGTGCTCAGGACGTTCAGCCGCGCGCGGGCCGATTCGTAGCTGGCACGAGCGTCGAGCACCTCGCGAAGAATGCGTCGTCCCTGAAGATCGAGCTTCCGCGCATCGCTGTCGCGCAGCGCGCTCGTGACCGCTCGCGGTCCTTGATTTCGCTGAACGAATGGGAGCTCCACCGACAATCCCAACATCCCGAAGACCGGAGATGCCGGTGCGGCGTCGATGCCGAGATACGTACCTACTTTCGGGAACGTTTCTTTGCCGAGACGTTCATACGTTGCGTCGAGGAGGGCCAGGCGAGAGCGAAGCGCTGCCAGCTCTGGTCGTGCTTGGAGAGCGCGCGCCTCGAGAGCCGGGAGCGGCGCAACCTCGGGCGGAAGCTCGAGCGCCGTCGTGAGCGAGAGCGGCTGATCGGCCGGCAAATCCAGCGCGTCACGAAGCTCCATGAGCGCCGCCTCGCGTCTCTCCTTGGCGCTCTCCAGCAAGGCGGCGAGCTCGGCGCGCTCACTCTCGGAGAGGGTCAGCTCGCTGTCACCCGCTGCACCGAGGTTGGCTCGCTCACGCGACGCAAAGAGGACGCGGTCGGCGATCTCGAGCGAGGCGTCGATCCCGGCGATCCGTTCGTCGCCCGCGCGCGCGTGCAAGTACGCGGTCCACGCGCGGACCCGGGCCTCGCGGCGTTCTACGGCGAGATCGGCGCGAGCGGCTGCGGCGTGAGCATCGGCCTCGTGCACGCGTGCGCGCGGCGCGCCGCCGACATCGAACATGAAATCGAGGTTGCTGGCGTAACCGAGGCTCGAGAACGGACCATTGCTGAGCGCCGGTCGTCCTTCCACCGAGAGCCGCGGGTTGTTGGGCATCACGATGCCGGCGCCGACACTTCGAGCTTCGGCGACGGTCACCGCTGACCGCGCGAGAACCACCTCGGGCGCCAGCGCCTCGGCGCGTGCGACGGCATCGTTCAGCGAGAGCGTCAGGGGCGGCGTCGCACGGGCGGAGCCACAAATCGAGCTGATCAAAATGAATGGAACGACGATGAACGATGGACGAATCAAAGGTGCCTCCTCGGCAGGCTGGGCCGATCGCGTGGAACGGCCGCCACATCAGTGGGTTCGGCTGCGGGCGGCGAACGCGCGCTCGCAACGACCGCAGCGCGGCTCTTGGCTCGCGTTTCGGTACGTGCTGCGCGTGATCAGCCGCGAACGAGTCTCGGCGGTTTCTCGCGGAGCTTTGCGTAACCGGACGCGGGCTGGATGCGGCCTTCGTCGAGCTTGATCGCGCCGCTGACCTCGGTCGGATGCGCGGCAGCGAACGGGGGCGCTGCGCTGCGCAGACATTCCTCGATGTCGAACACCACGAGGTCGTTGCCGTCGTCGTCGGAAGGCATGCCCGTGTCGGGCGCGATGTCGTCGTCGCCGTAGTCGTCGTCGTCCCACATCTCGGTGCTTCGCGCGCGGTGCTCGTCGCGGACGTGGTCGCGGAGGAGCGCCCAAAGCGACTTGGGTCGGAGCTCAGCAAGCGCATGGACCTGCGCCGAAGCTGCGACATGATGCCGTGCCTGGTGCGGCGTTTGATGCGTCGTCACCACGCGCAGCTCTTTCACGTTGACCGGCCCGTACCCGAGCACGATCGACGCGAGAATGACCGCAATCGTGAAGGAAATGACGCGAAGCACCGTCGTTATGGGTGCGCCTTTCAGACGCCTCTGTCAAGCACAGCGCGACACAATGCGCCTTACGGCTCAGCTAACAGCGACAAAGTGCGTCAGTTATTGAGCTTTGTAAGGTCGGGTCGCGCGCGGGCGTCAGGATGAGCCGGCGTACGCGACGTCTGCGTGAAGTCGGCCCCTCGAGCAGCGCCCCGATCGCGCATCACGCGTTGGGCGCGCGGTCAGCTATCCGCGGCCGAGTTGTGCGCGCTTTCTTGTTCCCAACGGAGCGAGCCGACGAATAGTCTTCGGAGCGAGATGCTGATCGCGGAGGCCACCTGGCCGCACATCAACGCGCTTCGCGACAAGCTCGATGGCCGTAGCTCGCTCTCGGTCGAGGACGCCGCGCGCCACTTCACCTCTAGCTTCCACGGCGCCTTCCCGTCGATCGTGCTCGCGCGTCTCTTCATCGTCATGCCGTTCGCGAAGCTCGCGCCAGTCGAAAAAGCGTTCGCGACGAAGGTCGCGGGCATCCGCGCAAAAGTGATGGCACACACGCCGGTCCTCACGCTCCTCGGCACCGCCGGGGTCGACCGTATGTGGAACGATCGAAGGCGCTCGGTGGGTCATCTCGCGATTCCACTCGTCGACCGCTCCTTCGTCATGGAGGCGCCGATGATCGCGAAGCTCCTCGCCGACCTGAACGTCGACCTCGGCGTCCTCGACGACTCATTCGCGACCCAGACTAGCCCGATGATCGGCTCCGACAGCGGCAAGTTCTACGTCGACGACGCATCGACCGCCGTCGACGCTCGCGGCCGCCTCGTCATCCCGAGCCGCGAGTTCGTCCGGACCTACGGCGTCAAGACCGTGTTCGGTATGGGCGGCAGCTACTACGATGGCACCCTCGCGGTAGCGATCTTTTTCACGACCGAAAAGCTCGAGCGGCTCGTGGCCGACCGCTTCGGCAGCTTCATCAGCACGTTCAAGTCGCGCACGACCCGCCTCCAGCAAGCGGGCGCCGTCTTCGAAGGCGCCTGACGTTCGAGGTCGACGACAGTGGGGCGGCGTCGGGCGCGCGCCTACGGGCGCTCGAGGCTGATCTTTCCGAGGATGCCGCCGCGGAAATCGTGGATCAAGGCGTCGGACGCCTTGTGCATGTCGAGCTCGCCCCCCTTCTTCAGCGCGCCCCGCTTGGTACCGATGATGCGCAGAAGCTCGGAGGCAGAGGCTGGGAGCTCGGCGAGCTTGTACCGCGCCTTTACCTCTTCGGGGTAGTGCTCGAGGAAAATACCGGCGCCGAAGAGCGCGACGCGCTCGTAGTCGAGCGCGGTGTCCGGGATCGCGCCGCCGAGCGCGAGGCGGAGGGCAACGTCTTCGTCCTCGATCTTCGGCCACAACAGGCCGGGGTGATCGGAGATCGTCATGCCGTTCTTCAATGTCACGCGCTGGATCGACTTCGTGACCGCGGGCTCGTCACCCGTCTTCGCGACGGCGCGCTGCATGAGCGTGTTGATGAGGGTGGATTTGCCGACGTTGGGGACGCCGACGATCATCGTCCGCAGCGTTTTGACGCCGGTGCGATGCGGGGCGAGCTTCTGACAGAGCTCCGGGACGCGCTTGCGGATGTCCCCCTCTTTCGTGGTCGTGGTCGCGAGCGCCTTCGCGGTCGGGTCGATCTGGATCTCGGCGATCCACGCCTTCGTGACCACGGGGTCGGCGAGATCGCTCTTGCTCAAGATCTTCACGCACGGCTTCGTCCCCCGGAGCTCGGTCATCACCGGATTCGCGCTCGCGCGTGGCATCCGTGCGTCGAGGACCTCGATGACGACGTCGATGGACGGCATGATCTCGGCGATGATGCGCCGAGCCGACGTCATGTGACCGGGGTACCACTGGATCATGGAGAGGCGTTCGAATACCCCGTTTCCGGCGCGGCCGGGGAAATCATCTCGCGCTCACACCGCTCGGGCGTTCACGTCAGGTCTTCGCCGACCTCACCCATCTCGCGCTGCTGCGCATGCTCATCGCCCTTCGCCTGCTCGGTCGCCGCGATCGGCGTCATGCCGTCGGGCACCTTTATCGCGTTCTTCGCCGGCTGGATCTTTTTCCCGAACATGTCGGCGTGCACCTGGGTGAACTCGGCGCCGAGGAAGAGGATGCACGCCGAGAAGTAGATCCACACGACCACGATCATGAGCGAGCTCGCGGCGCCGTAGGCCGACCCGATGCTCGTGTTCCCGAGATAGAGACCGATGAGGATCTGACCGACCGTGAAGAGGATGCCGGTCACTAGCGCACCGAGCCACACGTCCTTCCACGCCACCTTCGCGTCGGGGATGAATTTGAACATGAGCGCGAAGAGGCACGTCGTGATTCCGATGGAGAGGAGGAAGTGGACGAGTTGACCGACGATCTCGCCACCGGGGAGCTGGGCGTGGATCGCATGGGAGAGCGCCGTGAGCGCGGCCTGGACGAGGAGCGTGACGAGGAGAAGAAACCCGGTCCCGAGCACGACTGTCACCGACCAGAGACGCGCCTTGATCGTCGTCCAGAATGAGCCGGATTTAGGCGTGATCTCCCACACGAGGTTCAAGCTCGACTTCAGCTCCGCGAAGACGCCCGACGCGGACACGAGCAAGAGGACGATGCCGATGACGTTCGCGAGGACCGAGTGCCCGGACGCGTTCGCGTGGACGATCGTGTCTTGAATGCTCTTGGCGCCTTCGGGACCGACGAAGTCTTTGAGGACCGCGAGCACGCGTCCTTGCGCGGCGTCACGGCCGAAGACGAGCCCGGCGATCGAGATGACGACGAGGAAGAGCGGACCGATCGACCACACGGTGTAGAACGCGAGCGCAGCTCCGAGGCGCTCGCAGCTGTCGTCGAGCCAATCGTTCACGGTGCGTTTGGCGAGCACGACCACGTCTTTCGGAGCCACGGTCTTAGCGTTCCTCTCTCAAGCAGCAGGGTCGACGTTGGCGACGATGACCGTGACGTTGTCACGACCACCGTTCTCGTTGGCGATCCGGACGAGCATGTCGCAGGCCTCGACCGGACACGTTTCGCGGGTGAGGACCTCGGCGATCTCTTCGGCGGTGAGCTCATTGGTCAGCCCGTCGGAGCAGACGAGCAGTGTGTCGCCGACGACGAGCCGGAGCGAGCCGACGTCGACGCGGACGGTCGGATTTACGCCCATCGCCGACACGATCATGTTCCTCATCGGCGAATTTTCGGCCTCTTCTTCGGTGATCTCGCCGGAATCGAGGAGGAGCTGCACGTAGCTCTGATCTTTCGTGAGCTGCTCGAGCTTACCGGCCCGCCACAAATACGCGCGTGAGTCCCCGACCTCGGCGACGTGCGCATCGTGGCCGTGGAGGCAGACCGCGGTGAGCGTGGCGCCCATTCCATTTCGTTCTGACACGGCGGAGGCGTTCCATACATCGCGGTTGGCGCGCGTGACCGCCTCGGTGATGCTCGCGTCCCAGTCGCCGCTCGATGCCCCGAGCGAACGACGGAGCGATTCGATCGTGAGCGCGCTTGCGATCTCTCCCGCCGCCGCTCCCCCCATTCCGTCGGAGACCGCCAGCAAGACAGGTCGACGTCCCAGATCGAGCGTGGTGGTAACGGCGTCGTCGACGATCGCGAGCGGGGTGGCCCCCATCGTCGTCACGACGAACGAATCTTCGTTTCCTTCGCGCACACGACCGGTATGCGTGAGCGCGGCCACGCGAAGGCGCCAATGCGCCGTCACCGTTTCGGTCGAGAACCCCATGCGCTCAGCCGTGGTTGCACGGTGCGGGCCGAGGCCAAACATGGCGGCTTTTCGCACGACTCGCGCGCCTGCGCGGCGACGGTTCCGCCCCGGCCATGGCGGGATGCCACAGATCGCCGGCGCGCTGGTGGGACTCCAATTGGCCGACGGCGGCGCCGGACCGGACGAGATCGTCAGCGCGGGCGAAGACCCATCGCACGGGCGAGCTGCTCGGTCATGCGATAGGTCATGCCCCAGAGCGTGCGCTCACCGAGGCGGAGACTCGGCACTTGGAATCGGATGCCCATGCGCTCGATCGTCGTCGTCTCGACGAGCGCGGAATCGACGAGCGTCGTGATCGGAATCCAGAAGAGCGCGGCGACCTCGGCGTTGGGCTCGGGCTTCGCCTCTTCACTCGCGCGCTCGTCGAGAACGAACACGAGCTGCGCGACGCGATAGCCGTTCGAGAGGCCAACGACGTCGGCGAGCCGCACAACGAAGGACGACGGAGGGAGAGCTAGCCCGACCTCTTCGAAGGTCTCGCGGACCGCGGTCGCGACCAGCGAGGGGTCGGTCACTTCGCGCTTGCCGCCCGGGAACGCGACATCGCCCGACCAAGGATCCCCCTCACGCACCGTGCGCGCGATGAAGAGGACCTCGGGTGAGCGCTCGCCGGGCCGCACGATCGTCGCGACCGCCGCGAGCGGCGCGTCGTCCTGCAAGGGGTCCGGCGGCCACGCGCGCAAGGCGTGGGCGAGACGTGCGAACGACGGGAGGTCCGGAGGCACGAGATCAGAATAGCGATGATCGCGGTGCATCGGACGAACGAATCGCGGCCCCGACAACGGACGCGCTCAGCCAGCGGCCAACTTCACCCCCACGCGCGCAGCCTCGGGGACGAGCTGACGGAATTGCCACGCGTGCACGAGGAGGCGCTCCTCGGCGTTCGTGAGCGCGTTGCGCGCACGCCGGATGACCACGCTTCCGGCGTAGATCAAAAAGACAGTGAGCGCGAAGAGCGTCGTCATCGACGACGTGCGCGCGAACGAGACCGCGCGCGGCAAGATCGTCATGCCGCCGTCGGCGAACGCGTACGTGGGCAGCCATACGCGCATGAGCTCGAGCACGACCGGCAATGTGACCGCCCCGAGCATGACCAACAGCGACGCGTGCTGCACGCTCGTCCGCGGGTGCATCCCGTAGATCATCGAGGTCGCCATGACGACGCTCGGCACCAGCATGAACGGCCCATAGAGCCGGCTCATCGCGAGGTAGCAGAGCGCGCACGCTGCCATGACAAAGTAGCTCTTACGATGCGAAGGTGAGTGAATCTGCGTGTACGAGATCAGGGCGGCGGAGAGCGCGGCCGCCAGCATGAAGAGGCCGACGAGCCCGTAGCCTGGCCTGATGTCGAGGAGCACCGGAACGAGCAGCACGGCGCCCAAGAAGAACGACCACGCGCCGGTGCGTCCCACGATCCGGATCGACTCGAGCTCCGATTCCGCGAGCTGGCGCTTCACCTCGGCGGGCGTTTCGAGCGGCGGAGCGAGCAGGAGCTCGACGATGTCGCCCATCGCCGCTTCGTTGGTCGGGTCCAACGCGAGCGCCCGACCGAGCTCGCCGAGCGCCTTGGCACGATGCATCTCCTCGGTCTGGCGCGCGCTCCCGGTGATGAGCTTCTCCGCCCTCGCGGCGAGCCGATGGCCTTCGGCCAATGTACGACGACGCTCGAGGTCGCGATCGCCGTCGAGGAACCGGCCGATCGCGTCGTTGAGGTCGCGCGCCGATGCCGTGCGCTCTTCCGGCCGCGCCTTCGTCGTCTGCACGCAGATGGTCTCGAGCTCGGGCGGGACGTCGGCGGTCGGGCAGCGGACGGAGCAGCGGGCATCGGGCTCTTCGCTCATCTGCTTCAAGATGTTGCCGACCGGCCCGTCGTAGAGCGGCCTAAGCGTGAGAATTTCGAAGAGGATCGCGCCGAGAGAGAAGACGTCGCTCCGAGCGCCGAGCAGCTCGTTCTGGAGCTGCTCGGGCGCCGAATAGCCGAGCGTGCCGACGAAGGTGCCAACTTGCGTGTCGAGCGCCGGATTGGATTCGATGGTCTTCGAATTCGGCGCCTCCTCTTCCGCCATGATCTTGGCGATGCCCCAGTCGAGGACGTAGACCTCGCCGAACGCGCCCAGCATGATGTTGGTCGGCTTGAGATCGCGATGGAGCACGCCGCGCGAGTGGGCGTACTCGATCGCGAGGCACACGCTCTGGAATGCAGCGAGGAGCTGACGCTGCGAGAACTGCGCCGTGGTCGTGCGGTCGCCCGAGCGCAGACGGTCGAGGATCTCGGCGAGCGTGTGCCCCTTCACGCGCTTCATCGTGAAGTAGGTCGCCCCGTCCTTGCCAATGCCCAAGTCGTAGACGGGCACGATCGACGGGTGCTCGAGCTGCCCCTGGACGCGGACCTCGCGGAGGAAGCGCGCGCGGAGCTCGGCGGACGAGCCGCGGTCGCTTCGTGCGACCTTCATCGCGACGTCACGACCGATGCGCGCATCGCGACAGAGGAACACCTCACCCATGCCGCCTTCACCGAGCGGCGCCCGGGTCTCGTAGCGCTTCTCGAGCGCCTCGACCGAGGCGAGGTCCGGCGTCCGCTCCGGCCCAGGGGTGAGCGACTGCGTTCCGATCACGCTGACAGCGCGGTTCGAGCTGCCCGAATTGGAATCGACGTGCTCTCGCGGAGGATCGAGCTGCGTGATGGCGCGCTCGAGAGGGTTCGACGGGTCGTGGTCCACGCCGAACCGTAACAAGAATCCCGCGCTCCGCACGTAAGGCAGAGCCGTCCTGAGAACCGAGAGGCGAGCTTGCACGAGCCGCAGCTCGAAAGGGAGCAGGGAGAGAGCGCTGCGCGTGCTCAGCGGCCGCTGAGGATGGCCGCGCGCAGTCGCTCGAGCGTCGCGACGTGCTCGACGTCTTTCTCGCGGAGAGCCTTCGCCCCGTGCCCGCCGGTCCAGATGCGGACGTTCGGCGCAAGCTTGGCGCGGAGGAGCTTGCAGTACGAGCGCGCGCGCTTCGTGTCGAGGCTGACGACCGAGAGAAGCACGACTCTGGAGCGGTCCTTCTTTGCCGCGCGGGCGAGGTCGCGCGCGGGCATATTGGGGCCGAGATAGAGAACGTGGGCGCCCGCATGCGCCGCGACAACGGCCGCGAGCAGGGCACCAAATTCGTGAAATTCCGCCTCTGGGGCGGCGACGATGAGACGCAACCCGACGTCGATGCGTGGCGCGACGAAGAGCAGGCGCATCAGCTCGTCGCGCAGGACCGTCGTCGCCGCGTGCTCTTGTGCGACGGCGTCGTCCGGTCCGTCGACCCACCGTTCGCCGAGCGCCACGAGGAGCGGCGCGATGACCTCGGACGCGAGCTCGAAGGGCGAAAAGGCGATCCGTGCGGCGGCCATCAATCGGGCAGCCTCGAGCAGATCGAAGGACTCGACCGCGGCGAGGAAGCGGCGCTGCGCCTCGGCCGCGACGAGCGTCTCCGGCGCGTGCGCGCGCGGTGGATTGCGCAGCCGGAAGAGCTCCTTCGGAGAGAGCTTGGCCACCTCACCGATCGCGTGCCCGGCCTCCACGAGCTCACGGAGACGATTGATCCGCTCGACGTCGTCGTTTGTGTAGAGGCGATATCCGGCCTCGGTCCGATGGGAGGCGAGCGCCCCGTACCGCCGGTCCCAAACCCGCAGCGTATGCTCCGAGACTCCAGTCATTCGGGCGGCGGCCGCGATGCGATAGAGCGCGGGCGCCGCGGTCATGCGATTCGCCAAGCGCTCAGCGTATCTCCAACGCCGGGGTAGCCGAGAAGAAACCAGTGCCACCACGCGATCATCATCGTCGCGTGGCCGGAGAGGATGAGAACGTGAGACCACATCTCGACGCGGTCGGAGCTCGCCGACACGTAACGACGCCAGTGGAAGGCCTCGTCGACGAGGCTGTAGCCGAACGACAGGACCGTCGCTACGAGCGCGGGGATCGTGAACGCCGAGGGCTCGCTGTACGCCGCGCACAAGAACACGCAGCTCGCCACGCCGGCCGCGATGGTCACGTGATGGACGAGGGCCTCCGCGCGCCTAATCTCTTCTTTGTAGATCGTCAGATGCCCGATCGTGTCGACGGCGATCGCGAACGTGAAAGCTGCCGCGCCGACGGGAACGAGCCACGCGTCACCCGGAAAGCGCGCCCCATGGAGAGAGCCGTAGACAAGGAACGACGTTGTCACGGCGGTGAGCCCGCACATGAGGCCCACCCAGGCGCCGTACACGAGCCAATCGTGCCGTGAAAATTGCCGAATCCGGCCCACGTAAACGGCGACATCACGGGCAAACGAGGCCGAGGGAGCGATCGCGATCGTCGTGGTCATAGCGAGGGCTCGAGTGCCATGGCTTCGGCGAAGCCGAGCACGCGGCTCGGCGGGTGGGGAGAGCCCTTCGCGCGGAAGCTCCGCCAGAGGGTGACGACGAGGGCGCGCGTGACGAGGCCGAGCTTGCGCAAGCCGGAGACGCGCGTTCGACCGCGGAACGGGTCGCCGCCGCGAGCGAGGAGCCGATCACCAATGGCCGCGTAGACGTAGCGAGCCGCGCGGACGGCGAGCGCGGACGAGAACGGCAACGCGTCGATGCCCTCGTCGGCCGATTCGTAATAGCGGTCGGCGTCTTCGAGGAGCCGCTCGACAGCGTGGACGACGGCGCCGTGGGCGGCCGAGCCGGGCGCCGGCCGGTGCTCGAGCTCGAAGCCGAGAACCGCCACCGGCAGATACGACCGGCCGTCGTCGAGATCTTCGGCCACGTCACGACAGATGTTGGTGAGCTGCATCGCGATGCCGAGGTGGGCTGCACGCGGAAGCGCGCGCGCGTCGCGCAACCCCATGACGTGACAGAGGAGGAGCCCGACGACTCCCGCGACGCGATAGGCGTAGAGCAGAAGCTCGTCGCGCGTGCGGTACCGCACGCGCTCGACGTCCATCGTCATACCCGCGACGAGCTCGTCGACGTACGTGCGCGGAATTCGGTAAGCGCGCGCGACGACGGCGAAGGCGTCGAGCACGACGTGACCGGTGGCCCGTGCGGCGAAGACGTCGTCGACCTCTCGCCGGATCTGATCGAGAGCGCGGGGCCGATCGGCCGGTTCCGTGAGATCGATCGCGTCGTCAACGTGCCGACAAAACGCGTAGATCACCGCGATGGCGTCTCGCTCGCTTCGACCGAGCAACCGCGCGGCGAGCGCAAAGCTCTTCGACTTGCGCTCGAGGACCTCGGTGCATATCGCGATCGCGTCGGGCGACGTCACGTCGACTCTCCGACGAGGCTCGCATCGAACCCGGGGACAGGCGCACCCCGCCGCGCGAGATCGCCGAGAATCGTGGCCACCGTCGCCTTCGCCGAGCTCACGACCCCGGGCACGCCCGCGCCCGGATGCGTTCCGGCGCCGACGATGTAGAGATTTTCGATCCGCGGATCGCGGTTGTGAGGACGAAACCAAGCGCTCTGCGTCAGCTTCGGCGCGACGCTGAACGCCGAGCCCTGATAGGCAACGAGCTCACGCTCGAAGTCTTTCGGTGTGAAGGCGCGATGAGTGACGACGTGCTGGCGGAGGTCGGGCATGAGGGTCTCGAGCGATTCAAGGATTCGGTCGGCATAGGCGGGCGCGAGCGCCGCCCAATCGACATCGGCGTGACCGAGGTGGGGGACTGGCGAGAGCACGTAGTACGAGGCGCATCCGGCAGGCGCGAGCGAAGGATCGCTCACCGAAGGGGCATGCAAATAGAGGCTGAAATCAGCCGGTATTTCGTGCCCATGGAACACCTCGTCGAGGAGCTCACGGTAGCGCGGGCCGAACACCACCGTGTGGTGGGCGAGGTCGTAGGGGCGATCGGTTCCGAAGTAGAGGACGAAGAGCGACATCGACCATTCCGCGCGTTCGAGCTTGCGCACGGTCTTCGCCGCCGCGGGATGCGAGCGGTAGAGGGTCGAATACGTGTGATGGATATCCGCGTTGGAGACGACGAGATCGTACGCTTCGACGCCCCTGCTCTCGGTCGAAACGAGGTGCTGGCCGTCGGTCGTCACCTCCACCGACTCGACGGGCGCCGAGAGATGGAGCCTCCCGCCCAGCTCCTCGAACAGCTTCACGAGCGCCGCGATGAGCGCGCCGGTACCGCCCTTCGGAAAGAACACGCCCCATTTGCGCTCGAGATAGTGGATGAGCGTGTAGATGGAGCTCGTCTCGAAGGGATTACCGCCGACGAGGAGCGAGTGGAACGAGAGCGCTTGGCGGACCTTCTCGTCCTTTACGAACCTTGCCACGGTGGAGTACACCGAACGGTCCGCGCGGAGACGTGCGAGATCCGGCGCGCAGCGGAGCATGTCGCCGAAGCGCAAGAACGGAACGTGCGCCAGCTCAGTGAAGCCGACGTCGAAGACGCGCTTGCTGTAGGCGACAAAGCGCTCGTAGCCGTCACGATCTGCTGGGTTGCGGCGCGCGATCTCCTCGAAGAACGCGTCCCCACCGGCGTAGTCCATCGTGTCGCCGTCGGGCCAGACGAGACGATAAAAGGGCGTGACCGGGAGGAGCTCGACGTAATCCGCCAACCGACGTCCGGCGACGGCGAAGATCTCCTCGAGCGTCTCGGGCGCGGTGATGACCGTTGGGCCCGCGTCAAAAGTGAACCCTGCGTCGCGATAGACGTAGGCACGACCGCCGGGCAGATCGCGTGCCTCGTACACGGTGGTTTGGACGCCGGCCGCTTGCAGGCGAATCGCCGCCGCTAGGCCGCCGAAGCCGCTCCCGATGACTGCTGCTTTCGTAAACTTCGTTCTCTCATCGACCATAGTCACGCTCCAGTGCTTCGAGCTCGTCGACGAGCCCGTCGATCGAGGACAGAGGGCCGAGCGTCGCGCGCAGCGACGACACGGCGTTTCGCCATCGCGCCCGCGCGAGGGCTTCAGCAGGCGCGACGAGCGGAGCGAGCTCCGCGAGCAATCCGGACGGCTCGCCAGCGACCGCCAGCCTTCGGAGCCACGTGACGAGAGCGGCATATTCGCGAGCGTCGAGCGTGCGCGCAAGAACGGCCCAGACCCAGGTCGGTCGTGCCGCGCGCAGATCCTCGAGACCCTTAGCGTGGCGGGCGGGCCTCGTCACGCTCGTGAGATCGTCGAGCATCTGCAGAGCGATACCTGCCTCGCGCGCGAACTTGGCCAACGCGGCTCGGACGGACGGCGACGCGCCGGCGACGACGGCCCCGACCGTCGCCACGAGCTCGAAGAGCGCGCCGGTTTTGAGCGCCGAGCACGCTTCGACGATCGCGCCGACGTCGCGCTGCGGGAGGCTCGTCACCGTGCCGGCGAGATCGAGCGCCTGGCCATGGTGACACTTCAAGACTTGCCGCGCGAAGGCGCGGTGGATCGCAAGCGCGACGGCAGGCTCGAGGCCAAGCTCGCCACAGAGCCAAAGCGGAAGGAAGTAGAGGAGGGTGCCGGCGTTGATCGCCCGGGCGGTGCCGATCACGCGGTGAACCGCCGGCTCCCCGCGGCGGGTATGCGCGTCGTCCTCGATGTCGTCGACGACGAGCGAGCCTGCGTGGAGCAGCTCGAACAAATGGGGAAGGTCGGGCGGGAGGTCGGCCGTAATCCTGGGCGCGGCATGCTCACGGACGATGGCGTGCGCGCGCTCGACGAGCCGCGCGCGGACACCTTTGCTGGGACGGGCGAGGAGATCGGCGAGCGGCTTCCATGTCGCCTCGCGCGCGAGCTCGATGACCCGGTCGTCGTCGGTGCCGAGCAACGACGTGAGCTCGTGCCGATCGAAGTGCGCGTCGAGAAGCAACCGCGCACGCGAGTATGGGAACGTCGATTGACGAGCAGCTGTCATGTGATCACCGCAGAGAGGGCGCGACGGAGCGAAACGCCGCGCGGGGGTGCACCGCAAACCACGCGCAGGCGATCGGCGCCCGAGAGGTCGAGCGCGTAGAAGCGCTCTACGACGTCGGCCGGCAACCGATGGAAGCGCTCGAGCACATTGCGCCGGGCATGCGCGCGCGTAGCGGTGAAGAGGAGACGGTTCAAAAGCACTCCGAAGCGCGCCTGTCGGTCGTGGGCGGCTACGAGCGCGGTCCAGCCTCCACCGCGGACGTCGCCCTCGACCGAAGTAGCCAGGTGCTCGGCGACGCGCGCGGCGACGGGGAACGAATAGCCCGTCGTCGGATGGAAGAAGCCGCCGGCGTATCCGGCGACGAGCGGGCCGTCGAGCGCGACAGGTGCAGGCGGCCAGGCGAGCGGGAGCGGTAGGACCCCGCTCTCCTGACGCACGACCCGCTTGACCGCGAGCCGGCGGCGACGCGCATAGCCGAACACCGACCGCGCCCCTGCATTGAGGTCGAGCGTGCTTTCGTCGGAGAAGAACGTCTCCTCGACGAGCACACGCGTCGGCGTGATCGGAAGGACATAGAAGAAGCGGAAGCCGTCGCGCTGCTCCACGTTCGCGTCGATGACGATCGGAGCGTCGAGACCGTGCGGGGCGTCGAGCTCGAGCTCGAGACCGACGAACTTCTGGAAGCCGCACGCTCCCTGGAACGGCCGTGGGCCTCGAGCGTCGACGACGACGCTCGCCTCGACCACCGAGCCGTCATCGAGCCGCGCCTCGGTTCGTCCAACGTGGCTGACCTACGAAGCACCCGATTCGGATGGCGATTGAACGCCCGATGCATCGCGGCGCTCGCGCTGCCAGAGGTGACCATTGCGTAGGGCTTGTCGAAAGTTCGCATAAGGTCTGGGAACTCCACTTTCCACTTGGACCAGCGGACGGAAACGAGCGGCTCGACGACGGCGACGAGGGACGCGGGCACGTCGGAAGAGTGGAAGCACCACGTATGATTGCCGCCAACTTGAAGCTCCGACTCGATGACGCAGACGGAAACCTCCGGGCGTCGATGGAGCACGGCCAACGCGCCGAGCACGTTCTGGAGACCACCACCGATGAATAGGAAATCGAATCGCATGTCGTTGACTAATGTTTGTCTAACGATAGGCTACAAGAACTCAATGTCAATGAACGCACGACGAATCAGTGACGAAGACCTGCCCACAGACGCTCTGACGGTCCGCGCCGTGCGCGTTTGCTTGGGCAAAACGCGCGCGGTCGCGGGCGTCGACCTCACCGTCGCCGCCGGTGAGGCGGTGGCGCTCGTAGGACCCAACGGCGCCGGGAAGTCGACACTGCTACACGTCGTCGCAGGGCTGCTGCAACCAGACGCGGGGTCGGTCGACGTCTTCGGCCGCGGCTCGCCGCTCGGTCGTCACGCCCGCGCGCTTCTCGGCTTCGCGCCTCAGGCCAACGCCCTCTACGACGACCTCACCGTCGAGGAGAATCTGCGCTTCTTCGCATCGCTCGGTCCGCTCGGCGCGCAAGAGATCGCCGCCGCTGTGGACGAAGGGGTCGCCCTTGCGCGGCTCGAGCCCCGGCGGCGCGCGCTAGTCGGCACGTTGAGCGGCGGAATGAAGCGGCGCCTCCACGTCGCCGTAGCCGCCGTGGGCGGGGCCCGTCTGCTCGTCCTGGACGAGCCGTTCGTCGGCATCGACGCCGAGTCGACCGCAGCCCTCGTCGGCTCGCTTTGCACGCTCAAGAAGAGAGGTCGAACGCTCCTCTTCTCCACGCACGAGTCGGCTCCTCTCGAGGCGATCGAGCCGCGTTGGGTGCACCTCGAAGCTGGAAAGATCGTTTCGTGAGGGCGCTCTTCGTCATCTGCGCCAAGGACCTGCGGGTTCTGTCACGCGACAAGGGCGCGCTCTTCTGGGCGGGTATCTTTCCGGTTCTCTTCGGCGTCCTCTTCGCCGCTGTCTTTCCTTCCGAGCACGACGCGGAAGCTTTGCCCGTCGCCGCTCACGTCGCGGAGGGCTCGTCGATCTCGTTTTCTGGCACCGCGATTCGCGCCATTGCCGTCGAATCGAACGACGAAGCGATCGCGTTGGTCCGGCGCGGTGACGCGATCGCGGCGCTCGATGTCGGTCCCACCGGGGTCGAGCTCATCACGGACCCGAGCCGGCCGGCCGAGAGCGCCGTGGTCGAAGCGGCAACGCTCCGCGCGATGGCAGCCGTGAGCGGAGCGCCGGAGTTGCGTCGACGAGCGCTCCCCGGGTCACATGGTCTGAAGGCGAGCGGTTTCGCTCTGGCGTTCCCAGCCGCGGTTCTGTGGGGCCTCATCGGCTGCGCCGGCGCGTTCGCGACAGCGAGCGTTACCGAGCGTAGATCGGGCACCTACCTGCGTTTGCGCTCGCTCCCGATCTCGACGCGCACGATCCTGGGCGGCAAGGTGCTCGCGTGCTTCATCGCATCGATCGCCGACAGTGCGCTCCTCCTCGTCATCGCGTGCGTCGTCTTCCGTCTACACATCGAGCGATTTCCCGCGCTCGTTATCGTCGTCGCGTCCTGCGCCGCCTGCTTTGCCGGCATCACCGTCCTCCTCGGATGCATACGTGAGCCCCGTCAAATGGGGGATCGCTGCACTGGAAGGGGTGACGACGCGCGGTCTGTCGCTCCGAGAGGTCCTCCCCAACTGCGGGGTCCTGGTGCTCGTGGGCATGGTGAGCGTCGCCTCCGCGGCGATGCTCTCTCAGCGGAGCGCGCTCGAATGAAGGTCCTCTTTCTCGCCGAAGCGGTGACGTGGTCGCAGGTCGTCCGCCTCAAGATGCTCGCCGATGGGCTCGACCCGCGACGGTTCGACGTGACGTTCGCGTCCGCGCGCTTCGACCCCGCGTTGTTCGGCGCCACCACCTTTCGTCGCGAGCGCGTCCGCTCGCTCTCGCCCGAGACGATCGAGCATCGTACGCGGCTGGCGCAGCGCATCTACGATCAAGGTACCCTCGCCTCTTACGTCGACGAAGAGCTCGCTCTCTTCCGGCGAATTCGACCGGACGTCGTCGTCTCGGACTTGCGGTGGTCGACGACGATTTCAGCGCCCATGAGCGGCATACCGCTCGTCACGCTCGCCAACGCGTACTGGTTCCGGCCACTCGCCCGCTTCCCGGTCCCCGATCATCCGGTCGCGCGGCTGGTCGCTCCCGTCGCGCTCCGCCGCGGCTTCGATCTCGTATTGCCGCGCCTCCTCCAGCACTTCGCCGCGCCAGTGAACACGCTCCGGGTCCGCGCAGGGCTTCGACCGTTCGCCGACCTCCGTGACGTCCTCGGCTCGGGAACAGAGGTCGTGTTCGCCGATGATCCGCTGCTCGTGCCCAGCGACCGTCCGGGCACCTACCTCGGGCCGATCTCGTGGTCGCCCCGCGCTCCAAGCGCGGGCTCGCTTGCGGGCTTCGGCGCGGCGCGTCCCGGCGTGTACGTGACGATGGGCTCATCCGGTGACGTCTCGGTCCTTCCCAAGGTGATCGCCGCGCTCGCCCCGCTCGGGCTCGATGTGCTCATCACTTCAGCGGGACGAGCCTTGCCCGCGCTTCCTAGAGGCGCGCGCGTGCTCGACGTCGTCGACGGCGGTGAAGCCTCGAAGCGTGCCGCGCTCGTCGTCTGCAACGGCGGTGCGAGCACGGCCTGGCAAGCGCTCGCCAACGGGACGCCGGTCGTCGG
>CAJDWT010000050.1_pt1 | contig 25299 bp, 19 predicted proteins | sample 7391671 | NCBI WGS metagenome assembly CAJDWT01 (sample SAMEA7055729, study PRJEB34461) | soil metagenome | biome: terrestrial ecosystem; feature: Peninsula; material: soil | place: Antarctica | collected 2016
CAGCTCGTCGGCGAGCTCGAACGCGAGCCAGAGCGCGGCCATCGGCGCGGGGTAGGTTCCGCCGAAGCCGACGATCCACGCGAGCGACAGCGCCGTGATCGCCACGCCTCTTCGCTCGCCGCGCATCGCCCGCCGGAGACCGTACGCGGCCCATGGTATGAGCTCGAAGCCGAAGAACTGGTACCAACCGAGCGCGGTCGAGACGGCGAAGAAGCCGGAGAGCGCGAACATCGGCGCGGCGAGCCCGGCACCGAGATGCGTGGCGCCGCGCGAGCGCGCGTACCGGAACGTCCCCTCGAGGCCGAGGTAGAACATCAGGAACGCGACGAGGGCCTGACCACGCAGCGTTCCGAACACGAGCGTGAGCAAGAACGTCGGCGAGACGAAGCGGCTCTGCGGCGTGCCGAGAGCGTCGATGCCGCCGCAGTAGTACGGATCCCAGAGCGGGAGCTGGTGGAAGTCGACGACGGTCTTGCGCGCGGCCTCTTCGTATTGAACGAGCGGGTGCTCGTCGCGGTAGCTGTTGAGCGAGCCGGCGCTCGAGAGGAGCGGCCACGCCACGATCAATGAAACGGCCAAAAAATAGGCGGTTCGAGCGAGCGGGCTCGCCAACAAGCGCGCGAGCGAATGCAGAGCGTCGAGCGCGCTCGATTCGAGCCGCGCCCGCAGCGATTGGTTCTTCAATGAATCGGGCGCGGTCGACATGGGGGGACGGAGGGGTTCATGTAGACGCCGCGCGGACGCGGCCAAGCGGAGTGCATGCCTTCGTCCATCGCGGCCAGGACGTCCATCAAGCGGATGCTCTTGTCGTTCGCGATATCACGCGCCTTCTTGAACTCGGAGTTGTGGAACGCATCGTCTTGCGACCACGCGTCAGCGGGGAAATCGTGGACGGCGTCGCGGCGCATCTGGCGCTCTTCGTTCGCGAGCTCCCAAAAGGCCTGGTGACGCTCTTGGTCGGAGGCGACCTTCTGCTGCTCGATCGGTGCGGATGTCGCCGCGCGGACGAGGGCACACAAAACGACGAAAGCGGCGACGATCGCTCCAATGCGACCGGTCCGCTTTCGTTCTGGTTTTGCTTCGTCCGGCATCGACCGGAGCAATAGCTCAGCGCTTCGAGTACTGGAAGCGCTTGCGGGCGCCCGGCTGGCCGTACTTCTTACGTTCCTTCTTGCGCGCGTCGCGCGTGAGGAAGCCGGCGCGCTTGAGGGCGGGGCGACGCTCGGGGTCGATCTCGATGAGCGCGCGGGAAATGCCGTGGCGCATGGCTTCGGCCTGGGCCGAGTGGCCGCCGCCCTTGACGGTCGCTTTCACGTCGTACTTGTCGAGCACTTCGATGAGCTCGAGCGACTGGCGCATGATCATGCGGCTCGTCTCACGTTCGAAGTAGTCGTCGGCGCCTGTGCCGTTCACCGTGATGGTGCCCGAGCCGGGGCTCAGCCAAATGCGAGCGATGGCGGTCTTGCGTTTACCGGTTGCGTACGTGCTCGTCGTTGCCATGGCTTAGAGATTCACCGTGAGGGGTTTCGGCTGTTGGGCGGCGTGCGGATGATCCGGCGTCGCGTAGATCTTCAGCTTCGTCAGCATCTGACGGCCGAGGACGTTCTTGGGGAGCATGCCCTTCACGGCCTTCTCGATCGGGAAGGTGGGCTTGCGCTCCAGAAGGTGGCGATAGCTCTCCGCGCGGAAGCCGCCCGGGATGCCCGAGTGACGGTAATAGAACTTCTTGTCGAGCTTGTTGCCCGTGAGAAGCACCTTGTCCGCGTTGACGACGACCACGAAGTCACCCGTGTCGACGTGCGGGGTGAATGTGGGCTTGTGCTTGCCGCGGAGGACGCTCGCGATTTCGCTCGCGAGACGGCCGAGCGGCTTGCCCGAGGCGTCCACCACGAACCAAACGCGGCTCGCGTTGGCCTGCTCCGTCGTCGCTACGTAGGATTTGTGAGACATCGCTGAAGAACCTTTCAGATGCTGCTTTTTTGGAGTGCTGCGGAAAGCTTTTTCCTCGTCATTTCACGCGCTCCGAACCTCTCGGAAAAAAGGCAGAGCAGTGACGAAGGGGCGCGGAACTTACGAGGGCGCGCAAGCTCTGTCAAGCACGCGCCGGAGCGGGCAAGACTGAAAAAGGAAGGGCTGAACGCGCGAGGAGCGCTTTCTACCGCAAACGGTTTTCGCCCGCAGCCTGCAAAATCATTTGCGATGCGGAAGTTTCGCACGTAAAACAAATCCGAGACGACCCGGCCGAAAGCATCGTTTCAGGAGGATTTTCCGGTGATTTCGTTCCGCCCGACCGAAGACGAAGCGATGATCCGTGACGAGGTCGCCTCGTTCGCGAAGACGCTGCGCGACAAAACGCGTGATTTCGAGAAGGCGCGGGCGGTGCCGGACGACGTCCGGAAGGCGGCTCACGCGATGGGGCTCGGCTCGCTCGCGATCCCGACGACGGCGGGCGGCGCGGGGCTGGGCCTCGTGGCGAACGTTCAGGTCGAGGAGGCGCTGGCCGAAGGGGACGCGGCGCTGGCGTTCGGCTTGGCCGGCGGCACCACATTCGTGCGCGCGGTGCTCGAGCTCGGGACCGAGGCGGACCAGGCGCGGCTGCTCTCGCCGCTCACGGCCGAGGACGGCTTCTCGCGGTTCGGAGCGGTTGCGTGGGGCGAGCGCAGGCCGCACCCCGCGCGCCCAGGCTTTTCGACAGTCGCCAGTGCCACGAGCGGCAGCGTGATGATCACGGGCGAAAAAGCGTTCGTCCTGAACGCGACGAAGGCCGGCACGTTCGTCGTCTTCGCGCAGGTCGATGAGGCGCGAGGTTGGGAAGGGATCGAAGCGTTCGAGGTCGCCGCCGACGCGCCGGGCGTCACGGTCGGTGCGCGCGCGCGCACGCTCGGCCTCGATGTCGCCGACGTGGCCGACGTAAAATTCGAGAACGCGCCGGCCAAGCGCCTCGGCGACGGACAAGGCACCTCGCAGAAGATCCTTCGCTTCTTCGCCAAGAGCGCGCTCGTCGTCGCCGCGCGGGCGGTCGGGCTCGCGCATGCCGCGTTCGAGGTCACGCGCGACTACTGCGACACGCGCAGAGCGTTCGGAAAGCCGATCGGGCACTTCCAAGCGGTCGCCTTCACGCTCGCCGATCGCGCGATGGACGTCGACGCCGCCCGCTCGCTCGTCTGGCGCGCCGCCGACGCTTGGGATCGCGCACTCCCGGAAAACGAAGCGCTTTTGCACACAGCGCACGCCGTGAGCTTTGCGCTCGAAGCGGCGATGCGTTGCGGAGACGACGCGGTCCAGCTCCACGGCGGCGCCGGCTTCATGCGCGACTACCCGGTCGAAAAATTCATGCGTGACGCCAAGCAGCTCCAGGTCTGCGTGCTGACCGCTGAGCAGGCCGACCAGCTCGCCGCCGCGATTGAGATCGGGCAACCGCTCTCGATCGGCCACGTGCTGCCGACGCCCGAATCTCAAACGACCCTTGTCTGACCAAAAGCGCTGACGAAAGCGAGAATGAGCATGGGCATCGAATTTTCGCTGTCGGAGAAGCAGAGGGAGCTGCAGAGCGCCGTTCGTCAGCTCGCCAAATCGGTCGTGCGGCCGCAGTCGCTGAAATGGGACCACGACCACGAGATCGACCCGGACTTTTTGCGCAACCTGGCGATGATGGCCTCGTCGATGGGCCAGTCCGGTCTCGGCTCGAGCGGGTCGCTGATGCGCCAAGAAGACGAGGCGCCCGACCCGAATTCCAAAGACAAGAAATCGCGCTCGCAGAACCTGACGACCGTGCTCGCGTCGGAGGAGATGGCGTGGGGCGACGCCGCTCTCCTCTTGTGCGTGCCTGGCCCCGGCCTCGGCGGCCCGCCCGTCCGCGCAAGCGGAACGCCGGAGCAGAAGCAGCGCTTCTTCTCCATCTTCGACGATTTGCAGGTCTTGAAATGGGGCGCCTACGCGCTCACCGAGCCCAACGCCGGCAGCGACGTCTCCGGCATCCGCACGAGCTGCCGCAAGGACGGTAGCCACTGGGTCATCAACGGGCGCAAGTGCTACATCACGAACGGCGCGCGCGCGTCGTGGAACGTGGTCTTCGCCACCGTTGACCCTGCGCTCGGCCGCGCCGGGCATCGCGCGTTCGTCGTCGAAAAAGGGACGCCCGGCTTCTCGGTCGGCCGCATCGAGGACAAGATGGGCCTCCGCGCGAGCGAGACCGCGGAGCTCGTCTTCGAAGACTGCCGCGTGCCGGCCGAAAATCTCCTCGGTGGCGAGGAGAAGTACCAGACCAAAGAGGGCTTCATGACCGCGATGAAGACCTTCGACAACACGCGCCCCATCGTCGCCTCGATGGCGATCGGCATCGGCCGCGCGGCCTACGAATACGCGCGCGACTTCGTGAAAGATCACTACGTGCTCTCGAGACCGATCCCGCGCTACGCCGCGCTCGCCGAGCGCCTCGCCCGCATCGGTCGGGGGCTCGCCGCCGCGCGCATGGTCACCTGGCGCGCCGCGTGGCTCGCCGACGAAGGCGCCTCCAACGCCAAAGAGGCGAGCATGGCCAAAGCGATGGCCGGCCAAGTGGCCATCCGCGCGTGCATCGACGCGATTGAAATCTGCGGCGCTGAGGGCTCGATCCAGACCGAGCACGCCCTCCTCGAAAAGTGGTTCCGCGACATCAAGGTCTACGACATCTTCGAAGGCACCGGCCAGATCCAGCGCATCGTCATCTCCAAGCGCCTGATGACGGATCTGAAGTCGTTCTAAAAACGAGCACCGAATCGTCTTCTAGAACAAGCCGATCGAAAACTGCAGCGCGCCGAAGTCTTCGTAGGCGGTGTGGCGGTAGACGTTGATGCCGTAGGCGAGCGAGAGCGGGCCGATCGGCGTGTAGACGAGGATGCCGGGGCCGACGGCGGCGCGGAGCGGGAATTTGCCGACACTGAACGGATAGGTGGCATCGACCCACAAGTTGCCGAAGTCGCCGAAGACGAGGCCGCCGAAGGTCGAGTTGAAGGGGATGCGGAGCTCGATCTTCGGATTGATCATCAAGTTGCCGCCGCGGAGCGGGATCGACGCGGCGGTGAACTTGGTCGGGTCGGTCGTCGGCTTGCCAGACTGCGCGTCGATCTTGTCGACGTAGTCCTGCGGGACGAACGAATCCTGCGTCCAACCGCGCATCGAATCGAGGCCACCGAGGAAGAAGAGACGGTCGGGGTAGGTCGTCGACCCGGGCGTCATCTGCACGTTGGTGCCGACCCGGACTTCGGCGGCGAGCGTCACCTTCGAGCCAAGCGGAATGTAGCCCGCGAGCGTCTCTTGGAAGCGGAGCGTGTGACCTTGGAGCGGTTGGTACTCCGACGGGTTGAAGCTCGAGCCCGTCTGCTGCTCGAGCGGATACCAGTCGTCGTGCTCGACCGAGCTCGCGAAGTACGTGCCCGAGTGCGGATTGAATGGATCGTTTCTGCGGTCCCACGTGAGCGCGACACGTTGGGCGACGACGTTGCTCGTGCCGCTTGGGACGCGGAGGAGGCGCGCGAGGTCGGCGTTGCCGGGCGTCTGCGCGAGGCAGGTGAGGTACTGGTCGAGCGTGAGCTGCTCGCCGGGGGCCGCCTGGCAGCTCTGGCCCTGCGCGTTGGTGGCCGAAATGTTCTGGAAGATCTCGACGTCATTCTGCTCGACCGATGGCGAGATCGCGAGCTGCACCGAGCGCACCGGCCGGTAGAAGAAGGTCGGGATGAACGCCTTCTTCGTGAGGACGAAGTCGCGGTTGAGCGTGCGCGAGTACACGCCGTCGATGCCCATGCGGACGAGCGGGCCGAGCCCGATCTCCGGGAAATCGGCGCGGAGGGTGATGCGGCCCGCGATGCGCGCGAGCAGACCGCTCTGCTGCTGGAGCTTCTGGAAATTGTCGCGGACGTCGGAGTCGAAGATGAACTCGTCCGGCAGATACGACGCTTGGAGGCGGGTCGAGATGCCGATCGCGGTGCCGAGCAAGTTGCGATCGCCGAACTCGTTCGTGATGCGGATACCTTCACCGGTCGAGAAGCCAGGGCGGACCTCGACGAACTTGGGCACGACCTCCTGCACGCTGACGACGACGGTCTTGTCCTTCTGCGGAACGTACGGATCGGCGAGCGAGACGTTGACGCTCGTGAACACGTTCAAGGTCGCGACGCGCTCGAGCGTCTTGCGGACGAGGCTCGTGCGGTAAGGCTCGCCGACCTCGAGCGCGATGCGGCGTCGGATGACCCCTTCGCGCGTGATGTCGTTTCCTTGGAGGACGATCGCGCGGACGATGACCTTCTCGCCCTCGGCGATCTCGAATCTGACGCGCGCACGGGTGTGGTCGAGCGACTCTTCGAGCGACGTCCGAACGTCGACGTACGCATAGCCCTCCTCCTTGTAGAGGTCGACGACGCGGCGGCGGGCGTCCTCGATCTTGAGCGCGTTCGCCGGGTCGCCCATCACGAGGTCGGCGGCGACGGTGATGCGCGATGGATCGATCGTCTTTGCGCCGACGATCTGCGTATCGTAGAGGAAGGTGCGCGGCCCGAGCTTCACCGGAATTTTCAGGAAGACGCGCGGCTCGCATTCGAGCCCGTGCAAGGGGTCGGGGACACACGTGTCACGTGCGTCGAGCTTCGGCACCGGCAGCGGCAGGTCGGTCGCATCGTAGGTGCACGCGTCGGGGGCGGTCGTCGGGAGCGCGACGGGGACGCACTTGCCGGCCGGCGAGTGCGGGTCGCACTTGCGGCGGACGACCTGCGTGGGCCCGACCTCCGCGTGGAGGAACCCCTCGTTGCGATAGAGCTCCCGCACGTGGAAGACGGCGCGATCGTACGTGTCGGCGACGTAGGTTCCGTCGGGATCGAGATCGATGGGATCGGGGCGCGCGCCGGTCTCGACGTGCCCGGGTGAGAGGACCACGGTCGCCTCGACGCCGGTCGGGTTCGGATCTCTGAAGAGGTCGGCGCCCGGGAGCTCCTCTTCGAGGAAGCTGTCGATCTCGTTGCCGATCTGCGTCGCCGAGCGCGGGCCGCCCTCCGACAGATTCTTCACCGCGTCTTCTTTGAGACACGGGTACGAGCGCGCCGAGACCGCGACCCGCGGGTGCTCCATGATCTTGAAGACGAGGTAGTGGGTGGGATCGGCGCTTCCGCCGCGCTCCTCGTACCCGACCTCCGCGTCGAAGAAGCCGTGCTTTTGGTAAAAATCGTGGATCTTGTCGGCGAGGTGCTGCGGCGTGAGGTCGCCCTCCGCCGTCTCGAGCTCGAGCGCGCCCGTGAGCGCGTCGGCGTCGAACGAGTCGTTTCCCTCGAAACGGGGAAGATACAAGCTTCCGGCGTCGACCCTGACGCGCAGGGCGGTGAGATCGAAGGGCTTACCCGCGAGATCGGTGCCTCGGTAGCTGACGACGTCGTGGGAGACGTCGGCGTGGTGATAGCCCTTGCCGCGCAGCCGTTGCTCGAGGTTCGTGTCGGCGAGATCGAGCTGGGTCTCGTCCGCGCGGTCGCCGGCCTTCACGGTGTAGGCGTCGGTCTGTTGCGCGAGCGCGTCGCGCGGCGCGTTCAGGACGAAGAAATACCGCTTGTCGATCGTGCGCGGCTTGCCGGGCTTCACCTCGACGAGGAGAAAGACCTTGAGCGGGTCGTCGGTGAGGCGGGTCGTGAGCGAGACCGTCGCGTCCGGCCAGCCGTGACGCGCAAGAAAGTTTTCGAGCTTCTCCTGCTTGTCACCGAGCTCGGCGCCGACGAGCTCACCGCCCTCGGTGAAGTCGGCCTCGCGCAGGAGCTCGTCGCGGTCGACGGTTGCTCCGCCGAGATCGAGCCGCAGCGTCTGGATCGTCTTGCGCGCGGTGACCTTGATCTGGAGGACGACGCTGCCGCCTCCTTCGTCGATCGCGAAGGCCTGCGCGCGGGCGAAGCGACCGGTGGCGAGGACCTCGTCGAGCGCGGCGCGCGCGCCTTCGGGGGTCACCGGGTCGCCGGCCTTCACGCTCTTGACGATCGGAAACGCCTCGGCGTCGAAGGCCTCACCGCTCGAGACGACCTCGACGCTCGTGATCTTTTTCCCGTCGAGCTCGTGGAGATCGACGTTCGGAACGATCTCGGGCACGAACGTCGTGGCTGTCGCCGCGGGCGCCGGCGGGAGCACCGTCACTTGGGTCTCGCCCCCCGCATGCGCGTTTCGGCCCGAAAAAAGCGCGAGCGCGCCCGTCAGGACGACGGACGAAAGCGTGCGCGGGAGCGGCCTCACGAGACGCGGAATGATATCGGCGGCCGCGCCGGTCCCACTACCTGAATTCGAGCCGCCAGCGTAAATCGATACCGATGTTGCCGGTCGCCGACGAGGTGACGGTGTTGACGTTGTCGTACGAGGCCTGCGCGCTCACGCGCTTGCCGAGGCGCCATTCGATGTTGGCGATGAGCTGGCGGTCTTCGGTGAGGCCGGTCGTGACGTTCGCTCGCACGTTGTCGGTGATGCGCTTGCCAACCGTGACTTGGGGCTCGGTCCGACCGGTGAGCGGCGAATACGCGCTGCCAAAGCGAAAGTCGTCGATGACAGGAATGGCGTTTTTTACTGCGCGATCGGCGCCCGACACGGTCGCGAGCGCCTCGAGGGCGGCGCCGGCGCCGAGCGCACCGGCCTGGAGCTGATCGACCTCGGCGCGGGTCATGCCGACGGTGAGGAGAAGGATGATGTCCTCTTGCGACAACGGCGGATCGCTCGTCATGTCGATGTGGAGGTTGTCGGTGTCGCCGTACGCGTGGACGGTGATGTGCCAGACGCCAGCGGTGATGCCGGTGCCGGCCGTGGTCGAGTTGCCGTAGCGCCGGTACTCGCTGACTGCCAAGACGTCGACAGAGGGCGCGATGCGCGTCGGATCATCGAAGCGGATGCTCGCCGAGCGGATCTCAAACTCGGTCGAGCGGAAGTGGAAGCGGCCGGCGGGCTTCGCTCGGAGCTCGCCACGGAGGCCGATGCGTTGGTTCGTGCCGGTGACGGTGAGCGCGCCGGATTCGATCCCGAGCTGGACCTCGACCAAGTTGTTCCGGATGCGCAGCGGCGCTCGGCTCAAGATGCGGACGTCGACGGAGATGGCGTCGAGCGCGGGGTCGTAGCTCTCGATCTCGGTGCGCTTGGCGCGCACGCCGAGCGCAGAGAGATCGGTCGTGAGCGCGATCGGACGGGTGTACTCGAACGAGGTGATCGTGACGTCGCCGGTGAGATGCGGCAGGTCCGCCTTCGCCGAGCCGGTCGTCGGCGGATTCAAATCGAGCTGCAAATCCGCGTCGAACGTGACGTTGACGCCGTCCTCGGGCGTGAGGCGGACGTTGCGCGCGGCGACGCCTAGATCGCCAGCTCCGATACCGAGGCCGTGGAGCGGAATGCGGCCGCTGAGCGCCAGCGTGCCGCCGGCGAACTTGGCGGTGCCGTGGGTGATCTTGATCTCGGAGGCGTCGGCCGCGATGTCGACCTCGACGTTCTGGATCGCCGAAGGGACCCCGTGGATCGAGAAGTCACCGCCACGGATGCGGACGCGGCCGTCGACGTCGGGCGACGACGCGGGGCCGGTGAGGTGGAGCGAGCCGTCGAGCACGCCCTGCGCCCGATCGAGCTTCGGGACGATCCCGACGAGCACGCCCAGATCGATCGGCGCGACCTCGGCGTCGAGCGCGAGCTCCGGCGAGCGCGAAAGCTTGTTCACTGCACCTTGGAGGCTCACCGAGCCGCGCAGGCCGTTCGGAGCTTGGAGATCGAAGACGAGCGAGGGGATTTGCAGCGAATCGTTGGCGACGACCAGCGCCGGCGGTGGCCCGTCTTTCGTCCGGAGCGAGAGCTGCTGACCGGAGCGCCCAACCGTGAGCGACGCGGGCGAGAAATGGAGCTCCGCCTTCGAGAGCTCGCTGCGAGCAAGCCGATCGATCGTGAGAAGACCGGTCAATTGCCCTTCGATCGGCGCGGGCGGCGCCGCGTTCTCGTCGATGGGCTTCGGCATCAGCATGTGCGCGATCGAGCCGAGATCGAGCTTGTCGAACGCGACGGCGCCGGCCACGTGCACGTCGTCCTGACGGGTAATCGTGAGCCCGCGCAGATTCACCTGTCCGCCGAAGAGCGCGCCGTCGACCGTAATGAGACCGTGGGACGAGGTGTCTTTGAAGTAGGCCTCTTTGTCGAACGGAGGCGCGATGGGACCGCCGCACGCGGTCTTCTTGGTGACCCTCGCATCTTTCGAGATTTGGGTGATCTGAACGTGGGCGTGGGAGGCGCCGAGCTTGGTCGCGTGGACGAGGACGGGCGTCGCGTCGAAGTCGCCTTCGACCTTGAAGTCATCGAGGTTGCCGGACACCTGCGCGAAGCCGGAGACCGAGCCGTCGACCTGCGGCACGTAGGTCGAGAGCGCCTGCACGCGCGAGAGCGGCACGCCTTGCGCAATGACGTTGCCGTTGAGGACGCCTTTGTCGATCGTCGCCGAGCCGAACACGGTCCCCACCGCCACACCCGCGGCGTTGGGCCTGACCTTGCGGAGCGTGAAGGAGTGGACGTCGATGTTCGCGCCGGACAGGCCAGCCTCGCGATCCTCCCACTCGTAGTCCATGTCGAGATCGCCGTCGTCGAACGCCTCGCCGAAGAGCTTCACGTCGCGAAGGTGCGCGTGTGCGTCGATGTCGATGAACCCACCACCGCATTTGTCCTGAGGGCCGCCGAGCGCGAGATGCACGCTCGATTTGGTCTGGATCACTCCGCCGATTTCGGTGAAGCGCGGGTCGTCCTCCATCTGCCAAAGCGCGAAGAAATCACGGGCGTCGAAGTTGTTCGAGGCGATGACGGCGTCCATCGTCATGTTGGCTTTGCCACCGAAGTCGAGCGTCCCAGACGGCATCTCGTACGTGCTCTTGTTCTTCGTCGCCTTGATGTCTTTCAGCGAAACGACGAGGCCGTTCAACTCGACGTGACCGCCGGTGACGTCGCCGAACGGGATGCCGCCGAGCATAAAGCCATCGATCGAGGCGTCGCCTTCGACGTGCGGATCGTTGAAGAGACCGCTGACGACGACGCTCGCGTGCGCGTGTCCGGCGAGCGGGATCGTTCCGAGCGGACCGATGTCGGCAAGATCGACGAATGCGTCGGGGACCTCGACGCGGAGGTCGTCGTGGAAGCCGATCGACACGAAGCCGCCGTCGATGTGGCTGTTCGGCATCTGCGCGTGCGCGTTCGAGAACTGGAGCGCATTGGGACGAACGCCGCAATGTGCGACGATGACCGCCTCTTTCACGCCGATCATCCGCTCGCGTGCAGGATTGTCGACCGCGACATCGTAGACGTTGAAGTTCTTCGTCTTGGCGATGAAATCGGTATCGAGCTTGAGCGGCACGATCGTCCCGCTGAAGACCGCGGCGTGGATCTCGTTCAAGTCCCACTGCACGTGAGAGTGCTGGCTCACGCCGAGGTCGGCCATGAGCTTCGTGAAATCGGCGTCCTTCACGTCCAGCTTCGCGTGGAGCGGAATGCCCTTCGTGAGCGGCTCGACCCGCACGTCGGTAAGGGTGGCGACCCCGCCGGCGATCGCGACCGTCGTCTTTGGGCTGGTGATGACGCCCTTGTCGGTCCTGACGTCGCTCTGGACCTCGTGCGCGAAGCTGTAGTCCTCGATCCGGAGGTCGTGCGCTTCGACGTGCCCGTTCAAGTCAGGAAAGGTCATCCCCTCGGCGAGGCGGACGTCGACGTCGGCGGCGACCCAGCCGTCGTTGTCCGGAAACGCGACGAAGCGGGCGCCCAGGCCGATCGGCGCGCGAACGGTCGCGTGACCGTCGATCCGCGGCAAGTCCCCTTTCTTGCGCGGCAAGCCGACGTGCAAGTGGCTGAGCGAGACCTCCACGTGGCGCCGGTCGGTCGAGGGCAAGTTGCATTCGCCGAGCGTGTTCGGCCCTGGATCGAGGTCGGCGATGGCGCTCGCCTTGAGGCGATGGACCTCGATGTCGTTCGGCTCGATGCGGAGCCGCCCTTCGACCGAGCAGATCCTGTCTTCGTCCCAAGCGTCGATGAGTCCGCCTTCTTTGGTCGCGCGGCCTCGCTCGACTTTGCTCTCGCCGGTGCGGACCGCGATCTCGAAGCTGCTCCCTTCGACCGGATCGTCGTCGGCGGTGACGTCGAGATCGATGTCCTCGGCGACGGCATGGACGCCGTCGATCGTGACGTCGGCGGCGCCGTCGGTGATCGCGAAGACGTCGAACGGGGCGTGGATCGCGCTGCCCGTCGACTTGGGGATGTCGATCCCCATGTTCTTGATCGTCATGCCTTCGATGACGAGGCGGACGCGCGGCGCATCGAGATCGATTTGATCGATCGCGAGCTTGCCCGAGAGGAGAGGGAAGAAGCGTGGCCGCACGCTCGCGCGGCGCGAGACGACGACGGGGGCGCCGCCGTCCTTCGAATCGACGTGAATGTCGGTGATGTCGAGCGAGAGCGGCCAGAGGCGAACGCCGACGTGGAAGCGGGCGGTGATCCCCTCTCGCGCGAGCAGGCTCGTCGTCTCGCGCGTTGCCCACGCCTGAACCGAGGCCGACCGGACGAGCAGCGCGAGCAGCACCGGAAGCGCGCCGACGAGCGCGAAGAAGGCGCACAGAGCGCGCGCGAAGGTCCGCCCCCAGTCGCGCTTTCTGCGCGACCGACGAGGCAGCTCCGAGCTGTCGCGCAAAGGTGCTTCCATAAGTCCTTGGAATTTTAGTGGCTGCGAGCCAAATGCGCCAAATCGTGGGGTCTTAACATCGCGTAAAGTGCTTTCGCTCGAATGCGCCGCAAAACGCTCGGAAACGTCGACGCCGACCTGATGCTCGCCAAAAAGATCGCGCGCATGGAAAGACAGGATCCGGAGCACGTCATTCGCACGCTCGAGCCTTTCGTGGGCGATCGCCGGCGCGAGCGGCTCCTCGAGGTGATCGGCCGCCGGCTCTCGAGCATCGAGGTCATTTTCGAGTCACCGCACGATCCGCACAACGGCGCGGCCGTCATCCGCTCGTGCGAGGCATTCGGCGTCCAGAAGCTGAACGTCGTCGAGACCCGTGAATCGTTCTTGGCCGCGAGCTCGGTCGCAAAGGGGTCGCTCAAGTGGGTCGACATCGCGCGCCATCCGACCGCCGCGAGCGCCGTCGAGGCTGCCCACGCGTCCGGTCACGAGCTTATCTCTACCCATCCCGATGGTGAGCTCTTGCCCCTCGATCTCGGCAAAATACCGAAGTTTTCGCTTATTTTGGGGAATGAGCGCGACGGCATCGGCGACGTCCTTCGTCGGGCGGCGAGCCGCTCGGTCCGCGTACCGATGCGCGGCTTCGTCGAGAGCCTGAACGTGAGCGTCACCGCCGCCATCCTTTTGAGCCACGCCTGCGAATCGCGCCCCGGTGACCTGTCCGAAATCGACCGACGCCGCCTCTACGCGAGAGGGCTCTTTTTCTCGGTGGTCCGGGCGGAAGAGCTTTTGGAGGAGCCTTGACCAGGCATGGCTCGAATGTGCACGTTGTTTGCTATAAGAGGCCCTGAATGGTGACTGATCCCGCCGAGTCCGACGACATGCCGAATTCTTCGAACCGAACGCCCGACTCGTCGGACGACGACCGCGAGGTCGCGTCCGAAAGATCGGAGAACGCGCTGAGCGGTGTGATGGAGGCGGCCCCGGCCGATCCGCTCGCAGACGCGCGCGCCGAATCCTCGCGCTTCAAAGATCAGTGGATGCGCACCGCCGCCGACTTCGACAATTTCAGGAAGCGCGCTCGCCGTGAGGTCGACGACGCGCGAAAAGCGGGCCGCGAAGACCTTCTTCGTGAGCTCCTCCCCGTGTTCGACAACCTCGAGCGCGCGCTCACGAGCGCCCAACGGGCGACCGACATCAAAGGCGTCGCCGAAGGCCTCGGCATGGTGATGAAGCAGTTCGAGACGACACTCGGCCGCATCAACATCACGAAGGTGGCGACTGTGGGGCAGCCGTTCGATCCATCGATCCACGAAGCGATTCAGCAGGTCGAGACCGACGAGCATCCCGCCGGTCAGGTCGTGGCAGAGGTCCAGCCCGGCTACGTCCAAGGTGACAAGCTCGTGCGCGCCGCGCTGGTCGTCGTCGCCAAACCACCGTCTTCGAAGCAGGCGACGTAAAATTCCGATCCGGAATCAGGAAGCGGCAGTTAGTCTCGTGGGCGGGGTGACTCCGTCTCATGGCTAAAGTCATCGGCATCGATCTGGGAACCACCAATTCGTGCGTCGCCGTAGCGGACGTGCCCGTGGGTGGTGGCAAGGTCGACGTCAAAATCATTCCGAACGCCGAGGGCGCGCGGACGACGCCGTCGGTCGTGGCGCTCACCGCCGGCGGTGACAGGCTCGTCGGCCAGCAGGCCAAACGCCAGGCCGTGACGAACGCGACCAACACCATCTACGCGGTGAAGCGCCTGATGGGACAGAAGTTCGAATCGCCGGAGGTGACCAAGCAGGCGTCGCTCGCGCCGTTCAAGATCAAAGCGGCGCCGAACGGCGACGCTTGGGTGAACGTCGGCGGTCGTGACATGTCGCCGCCGGAGGTCAGCGCGATCATCCTGGCGAAGATGAAAGAGATCGCCGAATCGTTCCTCGGCGAGACCATCACCGACGCGGTCGTGACCGTGCCCGCTTATTTCGACGACGCCCAACGACAGGCGACCAAAGACGCCGGAAAAATCGCCGGGCTCGACGTCAAACGCATCATCAATGAGCCCACCGCGGCTGCGCTCGCCTACGGCCTCGACGCCAAAGCGGCCGAGCGCATCGCGGTCTACGATCTCGGCGGCGGCACGTTCGACATCTCGATCCTCGAAATCTCGCAGGGCGTCTTCAGCGTCCGTTCGACCAATGGCGACACGCACCTCGGCGGCGAAGACTTCGACAATCGCATCGTGGACGCCGTCGCCGACAGCTTTCAACAAGAGCACGGCATCGATCTCCGCAAAGACAAGATGGCGCTCCAGCGCCTGAAGGAAGCGGCGGAGAAAGCCAAGCACGAGCTCAGCTCCTCGCTCGAGACCGAGATCAACCTCCCGTTCGTCGCGGTCAGCCCGAAGGGTGAGCCCCTCCACGTCATCAAGAAGATGCAGCGTGGTGAGCTCGAGCTCCTCGTCAGCGACCTCATCGATCGCACGCTCGGACCGTGCAAAAAAGCGCTCGCCGACGCGAATATGTCGATCTCGGACATTCAGAACGTCGTGCTCGTCGGCGGCATGACGCGCATGCCGGCCGTTCAGAAGGCGGTCAAAGAGCTCTTCGGCCGCGACCCGCACAAGGGCGTCAACCCGGACGAGGTCGTCGCCGCCGGTGCCGCGCTCCAAGGCGCTGCGCTCGACGACGGCAGGGTCGAGGTCCTCTTGCTCGACGTCACGCCGCTCTCGCTCGGCGTCGAAACGGGCGGCGGCGTGTTTACTCCGCTCATCGGGCGCAACACGACGATCCCGACCGAGAAGAGCGAAGAGTTCACGACCAGCGTCGACAACCAGCCCTTCGTCCCGATCCACGTCTTGCAAGGCGAACGCGCGATGGCGGCCGACAACCGGAGCCTTGCTCGGTTCGAGCTCACCGGTATTCCCCCCGCGCCTCGCGGCGTCCCGAAGATCATCGTCTCGTTCCGCATCGACGCGAACGGCACCGTCAGCGTCGACGCCAAAGACGCCGGCACCGGCAAATCGCACAACGTGAAGATCCAGTCGACGAGCGGGCTCGACACCGACGAGGTGGCCAAGCTCGTCGCCGAGGGCGATGCCTTCAAGGCGGCCGACGGCCAGCGCAAAGAGCTCGCCGAGCTCAGAAATCAGGCCGAAACATTGCTCTACACGACCGACGCCGCCCTCGACGGCTACAAAGATTTGGTCGACGAGACGACGCTCGCAGAGACGAAAGAGCAGGCCCTTGCCCTCCGTGGGCTCATGCAGGCCGGGGGCGACGTCGCGACCATCCGGAGTGCCTACCAGAAGCTCGAAGCGATGACCTTCGCGATCGCCGAGGTCATGTACGCGACGAACGAAGACGAGTCGTCGACCGCCTGAAACCCGAGAGGCCCGCCCCTCCAGAACCTGAGGGGACGCGCTATAGTCCTCGCAGAGGAAACGCCGTGTCCGAAGCCGATTACGTTTTCGATTGGAACGAAGTGGAGCGCCGTGGCGCGTTGATTCGGCCGGGCTTCGAGCTCTTCGACGAGACGCTCCGCGACGGCTTGCAGAACCCGTCCGTCACCGACCCCGAGATCGAAGACAAGATCGAGATCCTCCACTTGATGGAGAGCCTCGGCATCCACGAGGCCGACATCGGCTTGCCCGGCAGCTCGAAGCGCGCGTTCGACCACTGCCTTCGCCTCTGCCAAGAGGTCACGAAGAACAAGATGAAGATCAAGGTGGCCTGCGCCGGCCGCACGGTCGTCGGTGACATCACGCCGATGATCGAGCTGTCGCAGAAGGCCGGCTTGCCGATCGACGTCTACGCGTTCATCGGCTCGAGCCCGATTCGCCAGTTCGTCGAAGAGTGGGACCTGCCGCTCATCGCCAAACGGAGCGCGGAGGCGATCGACGTCGCGGTCAAGGCGGGCCTCACCGTTGCCTACGTCACCGAAGACACGACGCGCTCGCGCCCCGACGTCCTCACCGCGCTGTTCACGGCGGCGATCGAGCACGGCGCCTCGCGGCTCTGCCTCTCCGACACCGTCGGCCATGCCACCCCAGACGGGGTACGTAACTTAATCCGGTTCACGAAGAACGTCATCGCCGGCACTGGCGCCAAGAACGTCCAGATCGACTGGCACGGTCACAATGACCGCGGCTTTGCGCTCGAAAACGCGATCTGGGCGCTCGAGTTCGGCGCGCATCGCGTCCACGCGACCGCACTCGGCATCGGAGAGCGCGTCGGCAACGTGCCGATGGAATTGCTCCTCATGAACCTCAAGCTGCTCGGCCAGCTCCAGGAGCAAGACCTCACGAGCCTGCTCGCTTACAGCCAAGCGATCGCGCGTGCGGTCGGCTGGCAAATTCCGATCAGCTATCCGCTGGTCGGCCGTGACGCCTTCCGCACCGCGACCGGCGTGCACGCCGCCGCGATCATCAAGGCCCTCGCGAAAGAGAACGTCGACCTCGCCGACCGGATCTACTCGGGCGTCCCGGCCGGCATGTTCGGGCGCGAACAAGAGATCTGCATCGGCTTCATGAGCGGCGGGTCGAACGTGAATTATTGGCTCAAGAAGCGCGCAATCCCTTCGAGCCCGGAGCTCGTCGCCGAGATCCTGAAGGCCGCGAAGACGCAGAACCACATCATGACCGACGACGAGGTCATGAAGGTGGTGAGCTCGTTCGGACGGTCGCCGTCGGCAATCGTTTGACCGAATCGCCGAAGCAACCGTCACCGCCGAAAGCGGCGTCGGAGTCGCTGGTCGATGCCATCGAAGCGCCGCCGCCGGTGGAGCTCTCCGCGCGTGAGGAGCGTGAGGTCCGCGATCGGATGCGCCCGCGCGCAGCTGTTCTCCACGAGACGATCCGGATCGAAGGCGAGCACGAGCTCCATCGCTCACCGTCCTCCCTCGCGTGGTCGGGGTTGGCCGCAGGCTCGTCGATGGGCTTCTCGCTCGTGGCGATGGGCGTCTTGCGGAACTCGCTTCCCGACGCTCCGTGGCGCCCGTTGGTCGTCAACCTCGGCTACTGCATCGGCTTTTTGATCGTCATCGTCGGACGCCAACAGCTTTTCACCGAGAACTCGCTCACGCCGGTCCTCCCGCTCCTCCACAACCGCGACCGCGCGACCGCCGTCCGCGTCCTTCGTCTCTGGGGAGTCGTATTGTTCACCAACCTCATCGGCGCGTTTCTCTTCGCGTTGGTCTGCGCCAAGACGGCGGTCTTCAGGCCCGACGTCCGCGCCGCCTTCGGGGCGATCGGAGCAGAGGCGCTCGAGGGGGGAATCCTCTCGCATTTTCTCCGCGCGATCTTCTCCGGTTGGCTCATCGCGCTCCTCGTTTGGCTCTTGCCGAGCGCCGAGACCGCTCGAATTTTCATCATCGTTGTCATCACCTATTTGATCGGCGTCGCCGGCCTCTCGCACATCATCGCTGGCTCGGTCGAGTCGATGTATGCCGTGCTCGCGGGCGAGGGGACCTGGAGAAGCTACGCGGTCGATTTCTTCCTGCCGGTGCTGTTTGGCAACGTCATCGGAGGTAGCGCGCTCGTCGGCGCGCTCGCGCACGCCCAAGTGGTCGCCGAGCGCGACCTGCATCGTTCGAAATCGTGAACGGTCAGTCGCCAGCGGCAGCGAATACTTCGTCGAGCGTATAGATGGCGACGCCCGGCTCTCCGCCCAGCGCGGTCCGGATCATCGCGCGCGCGACGGTCGACCCCTCGATCCCGCGTGATTTGCGGGCGATTCCGATCGCGTTGAGGCCACGCAAGAGAGGCGCGGCGAGCTTCTCGCCGAAGCGCGTCACGTCGCGATCGAGCTCACCCTTGATGCGCGAGTAGAACATCGCGCTCTTCGCGTTAGCTCCTGCGGCCGAACAGAGCGAGTAGACCTCGATGCCGTTCGCCTTCGCCGCTTCGGCGAAGTGCATTTGATAGCTGTAGTCGACCTTCTTCTGGGCCTCTTTGCTGCCGGCCTGCTTGAGCGTGGTGCCGAGGCACGAGAACGCGACGTCGCCCTTCACGTCCGATTGCCACGAGGACGGAGCGTCGAAGTCGACGACCCTCTCCTCGAGCTTGGTGCTCGCGTTGTCGGTCTTGCGGCGACCGAACGAAATCACCTTCGAGAACCGATCGTCGGCGAGCAGCTGGACGAGAACCTGTGAGCCGACGAGGCCGGTCGCGCCGATCATCACGCCTAATTCAAGCCGAGCCACGGGCCCGGCGGAATCGTGTCGGCGCCATGACGGACCTCGAAGTAGAGCATCGCGCCCTGACCTTCGTCGCCGACGGTGCCGACCTTTTCACCGGCTGAGATCTCGTCGCCGACGTGAACGTCGATCGACGCGAGGTTGCCGCTCACCGTGTAGTAGTGGTCGCCGTGATCGAGGATCACGATGCGGCCGTAGGAGCCATAGCGATCGGCGAACGCGACGCGCCCGGTATAGACGGCACGCACAGCGGTGCCCGCGGCCGCATGAATCTCGAGCGCGGGCCCATCAATCCCATCGCGATGCGCGGGCTTGACGTCGGCGCGTCCGGCGACGGGGAAGAGGAGCCTACCGCGCGACGCGGCAAATCCGGCCGACGACGACGGATCGGCGAACGGATCGCCGCCGACGGGGACGAAGGCGCCGTTCGTGTCGTCGAAGGCCTTTTCGAACGCCTCGGTGCGACGCTCTTCATCGGCCATTGCGATCTTGGCCGCATCCATCGTCGTCCGCTGATTGCCGAGCGCTGCGCGGTCACGGGCGATCCGATCGAGGGTCTGCGCCAATTCGGCGCCGTGCGCGCGGAGCCTGCTCTCGTGCGCGAGATCACCGGCGATCACTCGACGGGCGCGCTCTACCCGCATTGCGTGAGCGACGAGCTCGTCAAATCCGCCGCCGACCGGCAGCATCCCGGCGCGGGTCAGCTTGTAAAACCAACGACCGTGGACGACGCTCTCGGCGTGCGCGCGCGCGATCTGCGGATCGAGCGCGAGGAGCTCCTTCTTCGATGCCGTCTCCTCGGCGTCGCAGTCGGCGATCTTCCGATCGAGCGAGGCGAGGGCGAGCGCAGGGGACTCGACCTGAGCGGACCTACTTCGGCGCAAGCGCGCGTCGTTCGGCGCCGCGACCGCCGCGCTCGAAGCGGCGACGAGCACCAGCGAGACGAGCGCGCTGCGCTTCACACGTTCACCAGCTTGCGGAGGCCGAGCGCCGCGGCCGACATGCCGAGGACGGCGCCGACGACGACGAGACCGACGACGAACGACCACGGCAAAAACGACGGTTGCACGCCAACGAGCGACGCGAGCTGACCGTCGAGCTTGTCCTTCATCAACGCGAAGAGGATCGCGAGGAGAGCGATCGCGCCGGCGGCCCCGGCCGCGCCCTGGATGCTGCCTTCGAGCAAGAACGGACCCTTGACGAAGCTGTCGCTCGCGCCGACGAGGCGAAGGACCTCGACCTCGGTCTTGCGGCGCTGGAGAGCGAGGCGGATCGTCGAGCCGACGACGGCGAGGACGGCGGCGAAGACGACGAGCGCGAGGAGCGCGGCCGCGGTGACCCCGCCTTTGACGAGCCGGGCGAGGCGCTCGGTCCACGCTTGGTAGGTCTCGACGTCGTCGACACCCGGGAGCATCTTCACCTTCGTGACGATGTCGGAGAGCTCGGCGTCGGAGGTGTCGGGGCGGACCGTGACCTCGAGCGACGCGGGGAACGCTTCGATCGGCAGCGCCGAGAGATCGGTCTTCTCACCGTCGCCCGCCGGGGTTGTCGTCGTACCGACTACCCCCTCATCGGCGAAGTCGGTGCGCGCCTGACCGCTCGAGACGTAGCGGACATCGGAGACGCTCGGGACCTTGGAGAGCGCCTGCTTCAACGCCTCGACATCGGTGCTCGACGCGTTGTCCTTCAAGTAGATCGACGCACGACCGGCGTGAGCCCAGCGCTCACGCACGGCATCGAGGTTCGTGACGACCAAGAGCGCGGAGCCGAGGCACACGAACGCGACGGCGAGCGAGAAGATGCTGAGCGCGTGGAGTCGCCACTCGCGGAGCATGCCGCGGCCGGCGCGACGGGTGGTGCCTCTCGAAAGATCGATCATTACAATTGCCCTTGTTTGTGGCTCGATTTCGAAACGAAGGTCAGTGCGGCAGCGCGACTGCGATCTCTTCTTCTTCTTCGAACGCGGCGATGCCGCGCTGGACGTCGATGGCCTTGCCCTCGTCGAGGACGATGAGCCGGCGCGGACGAATCTCGAGGAGCGACCGATCGTGCGTGGCAAAGAGCACGGTCGTTCCCGATTCGTTGATCTCTTCGAAGAGCCCCAAGATGTCGATCGCGAGCTGAGGGTCGAGGTTGCCGGTCGGCTCGTCGGCCAAGAGGAGCGCTGGCTCGCCGACGATCGCGCGCGCAATCGCCACCCGTTGCTGCTCGCCACCGCTCAAGACGCCGGCGAGCGCGTCGCCACGGCCCGCGAGGCCGACGCGCTCGAGCGCTTCGCCGACGCGCGTACGAATGAGCCGCGAAGGCAATCCGAGGACCTCGAGCGTGATGGCGACGTTCTCGAAGACCGTCCAGCTCTCGACCAGCTTGAAGTCCTGGAACACGACGCCGAGGTTGCGGCGCAAGAACGGGACGGAGGCGTCGGTGAGTCGGGCGACGTCGCGCCCGAGGAAGAGAATGCGACCTTCGTCTACGGTCTCCGAGCGATAGAGCAGGCGGAGCATCGTGGATTTTCCGGCGCCGCTCGCGCCGGTGACGAAGACGAACTCGCCGCGCTCGATCACGATGTTCGTGCCGCGGAGCACAGGCGAACCCGGACGATAGGATTTGTAGACGTCTTCGAACACGAGGATCGGGCGACGCGAGGCCTCGCGCGAGAACCTGGCCCCTGCACGCAGCAGGGGACGAAACGAGCGATCCGCGCCGTCGTCCGCGTCGTCTTCTTCGAATCGCGACATACCCTGCGCGTACCAGGGGGGCCGGAAGACCTACAAGTTTTCGGCGGTTCCGACGGGGGTCTCGATCGCGACGAGCGCACGTTCCGCGACCGCGACCGCGCGGATGCCGTCGGCGGCCCGAGCGACATCCGAGCTGAGCCCGCGCAAGACGGCGGCGATGGCGGCTGCCTGGGCGGCGAGCGGCTCTTCGGTCGGGAGCGAGACCGGCCGCCTCTCCCCAGTCGTCCGGTCGACGGCGACGAGCGTGCCGCCCTTGAGGTCGGCGCGGTAGGAGCTGGACGCTGTTTCGATCGCCAAGGTGCGCTCGGGCAGCTCGCTCGTGCGGCCGGCGTCGATCGTCGCGCGCCAACCGGTCTTGGCGACGAGCTCGATGGCCGCGAGAGCGCCGCGGCGACGGGCGACCGAGAGCTCGACCTCGGTCCGGCCGAGATACGCGGCGAGATCGATGTCGTGGACGGCCAAGTTGAGGAGGGCGTCCGCCATCGGCGACCGGAGGCTCGCGTCGCGCGGCGTTCCGTTCGCGATTCGGCGGAAGGCCATGGCGAGGATCTGCTCCCCCTCGAGTGACGCGGCGAGCGCGCGCGTGACGGGATGAAAGCGCTCGGAGTGACCGACGAAGAGGCGAGCTTGCTTCTCGGTCGCGCGTTCGAGGAGCATCGCTGCCTCGCGCGCGGTCGATGCGATCGGCTTCTCGACGAGGACGTGGCGGCCCCGAGAGAGCGCCCGGAGCGTCGTGTCGACGTGCGCCTCGATCGGGTTGGCGACGATGACGAGATCGGAGGCTTCGACGAGCTCTTCGAGATCGACGAAGACCCGCAAATGACCGGGGATCACCGCGGCATGCGGATCGAACGCGCCCGCGATCTCGAACTCCGAATCGAGCGCACCGAAGACGCGCGCATGGCGGGCGCCCATTACCCCGAAGCCGACGATGCCGACCTTGAAGCGAGGCGCGCTCATTTGGCGTCCGCCAACCGGTCGCGCAAAAAGGTGGCGACCGACGCCCATACCGGGCCGCTGGTGTCCGGCGCGTAGAGCTGATGGGTGACGCCGAGGATCGGAACGAATTCGTACGGGCGACGGCCCTTGGCCAGCGCCGCCGTCAGCTCGAGCGAATTCAAGAAGTAGACGTTGTCGTCAGCGGTGCCATGCAAGATCAGCATCGCCGCCGGGATCATCGTTGGCTGCGTGCGGGCGAGCGGCAAGAGCGAGGCGGCGTCGTACTGCTTGGCGTCGGTGGTCGGCAGGCCGAGATAGCGCTCGGTGTACGCGGTGTCGTAGTCGCGCCAGTCTGCGGGCGGCGCGCCGATCACGGCGACGCGGTAAATGTCGGGTCGTCTCAGCGCGGCGTACGCGGCGATGTAACCACCGAACGACCAGCCGTAGATGCCGACCCGCTTCGCGTCGATGACCGGATACTTGGCTTCGAGCGCGCTGATCGCGGCGACGTGTCCGTCGAGCGGGACCTCGCCGAGCTTGCCTGCGAGCGCGCGCTCCCAATCACGACCGCGATTCGGCGTGCCCTTCGCGTCGATCGAAACGACGAGGGAACCGGTCACGTCGGCGAGCCACTGCGCGCGGAGGTACGCGCTCTCGTCGGCAATGACGGTCGAGTAGCCGGGGCCGGCATAGGCGGCGTCGATCAGCGGGAGCTTGCTGCCTTGGACGTAGCCGTGCGGCCAGAGGAGCGCGACGCGCGTCTCGTCTTGCCCGATGCGCATGATCTCCGGCGTCGCGGAGAACGGAGGCGGGGTCGCGACCGAGCGCACGAATTTCGGCACCGAATCGGTCGTGATCGTGTTCACGCCATATCTCGGCATCGCCGCGCTCGACGCGAGCCGGAAGGCGTAGGTGCCGTTCGAGTCACCGAACGAGGCCGATAGGAACGACCCTGACTGCGCGACGCGATAGCTCGCCATCCCGCCAGCCTCGAGCGAGTAGACGCCGAGCCCTTGCTCGGTCGGCTCGACCGACGACTCCACCACGACGAGCTTCCTTGGCGAGTCGACGGCGGAGAGCCGGCGATAGCCGTCCTTCTTCGGCACGACTGTCCGGACGAGCGCGCCCTTTCGGTCGTGGAGCTCGAGCTCCCACGCGCCGCTTCGCTCCGTCGACCACAAGAACGCCGAGCCGTCGTCCAGCCAACGCGGGCACGACGCGTCGATGTTCAGCCACGCGTCGTCGTGCTCACGGACGAGCATGGTGGACTTGCCAGTCGTAGGATCAGCCGAAAAAACAAGCCCATTTCGCTGTGCACGGTCGAGCGCGTAAAACGTCGGCGGCGCGTTCTTCGACCACTCCACCTGGGCGACGTACGCGTGCTTCGCGTTGTCGAAATCAATCCACTTGGTCACGCCGCCGTGACTGCCGACGATGCCGAAGCGCAGAGTCGCGTTGGTCGTGCCTGCGCGCGGATACGGGTTGGCGTCCGGCGCGTGCTCGGGATGCGCGGGGTCTTGGATGTAGAGCGTGTCGACCTTCGAGGTGTCGGCCTCTTCGTAGAGGATCGATTTGCCGTCCGGCGACCACCAGAAGCCGCGCGTTCGGTCGAGCTCCTCTTCGGCGATGAACTCGGCCAGGCCGTGGGTCTTCCGTTCGGCGCCGCCGGTCGTGACGCGCTCCTCTTTGCCGCCGCCGAGCGCGATGACGTAGACGTCGGCGTCGCGGACGTAGGCGACGCGCTTTCCGTCGGGCGAGAGGTGGGGGTCGATTGCCGCGCCCTTGCCGGTCTTCAGCTCGCTCGATTGACCGGTCTTTCTCGACCAATGATAGAGCCGACCCGACAGGCTGACGATGACGTCGCTGCCGTCTTTGGTCGCCTCGAACGCCGCGAAGCCCGTCGTGTTGATGCGCATGCGCTCTCGGCGCGCGCGCTCCTCATGTGACAGCGTCTCTTGCGGACCACCCATCGAGGCGGCCGCGTCGAGGAGCATCGTCTCTTTGCCGGTGGCGACATCGAGCTCCCAGAGCGACTGCCGCGGATCGTTCGCGGTCGCGCGGAGGAAGAGCACCTTCGAGCCGTCCTCGACCGGGTGCATGCTCTTCGGCTCGCCGAGGCGGAAGTTGCGCGTCGTCGCCAAGAGGCGCGGAAACGACTCGTCGATGGGCGCGAGCGGCTTCGTCGTCGTCGCTGACGGAGCCGTCTTCGACGTGGCGTCACGCGCGACCGCAATGAGCCCGTGCGTCGGCATCTTCGGCGGCGGTGCGCTCACGTCGTCGGCGCACGCGGCGAGCGCGAAGACACCGAGCAAGGCCCCCGCAGCCTGTTTCGTCACCGAACGCATTGGCCCGGACATAGCACGCTCTCGCCCGAGAAAAACCAGGCGATTTCGCCGCGGATGATCGGGCTTTGCTACTGGCCGACGCCGAACTTGAACGGGAAGGCTTGGACGTTCGTCGCCGAGTCGCTGGTCGGGAAGTGCCACGTCTTCACCTGGCGAAGGACGCACCCCTCGACGCGCGCGTTCGCCATCGTCGAGCTCACCATCGATGCGCTCGAGACCGTGCCCGGCGGGTCGATGTTCCACGTGACGATGATGCCGCCGTGGAGGTTCGGGTTGCGCGAGGCCTCGCTCTCGTAGCAGGCACGGAGCGCCCCTTCGTGAGCGCGGACGACGCGCTGGATCTGATCGGCCGAGAGGCCGCCGTGCGCCGACGGCGTGCCGGCGGAGATGCCGACGGCATGCTCGCCCGAGCCGCCGCCTTTTCCGT
>CAJDWT010000016.1_pt1 | contig 25158 bp, 20 predicted proteins | sample 7391671 | NCBI WGS metagenome assembly CAJDWT01 (sample SAMEA7055729, study PRJEB34461) | soil metagenome | biome: terrestrial ecosystem; feature: Peninsula; material: soil | place: Antarctica | collected 2016
TGTGGCGCGCTTCGCGGCCGTCGAACGGAATCGTCTCTTCCTTCGAATATGAGCGCTCGGTCGTGCCCATGATGAGCTGAGCCGTCAGCGCGGTCAGCGGAACGTCGTCGTCGCGCATGCCGCAGCGTGCGTTCAAGAGCACCGAGGCGCCGTGCGTCTCGTCGCGAAAAGCGAGGCTCGCATCGGTGACCTCGATACGCTTCCAGCCGGGCGGAACGTCGCCAGTGCGGAACGCGATGCGTCCGTCGCGGAAGACGTGGCCGTCGAAGCTCTTCTCGCTACCCGCGCAGCCGGCGATAGCGACTATCGAAAGCGCTGCGAGAAAGAGCCACCGAAGTCTCATAAGACTCTCTTCAATATCATCGAACGCCCGTTTTTTCGCCATTTCAGCTAAGGTCGGTAGAGCCGAAAATGCTTCGCTTCCACAACACGCTCACGCAGAAGGTCGAGCCCTTCGAACCGCTCACGCCCAACGTCGCGAAGGTCTACTTGTGCGGCCTGACGACCTACGATCTGGCCCACGCCGGCCACGCGCGCACGAACATCACGTTCGATGTCCTGGTCCGGCACCTGCGCGCTCGCGGCTTCGAGACAACCTTCATCCGCAACGTCACCGACGTCGACGACAAGATCCTGAAGCGCGCGAAAGAGAACGGGGAAGAACCGCTCGCGCTCTCGGCCCGCATGAGCGCGCTGGCCGACGACGACCTCGCCGCCATCGGATGCGCCAAGCCTACCCACGAGCCGCGCGTCTCGAGTCACATTCCGCAGATCATCGAGCTCATCGAAAGACTCATCGCGTCGGGCCATGCGTACGCCGCACCTACGCCGAAGGGCAACGACGTCTACTTCGCGGTCCGCAGCTTCCCGGCCTACGGCAAGCTCTCGCACCGCAACATCGACGACCTCTTGAGCGGCGCTCGTGTCGAGGTCGGCGACTTGAAAAAAGACCCGCTCGACTTCGCGCTCTGGAAAGGCGACGACGCCGAATGGGGTTGGCCGAGCCCGTGGGGCAAAGGTCGGCCCGGGTGGCACATCGAATGTTCGGCGATGGCGACTCATTACCTCGGTGAGCACTTCGACATCCATTGCGGCGGGATGGATCTCATCTTCCCGCACCACGAGAACGAGATCGCGCAGAGCGAGGCGGTCTACGGGCCCGAATTCGCGAAGGTCTGGCTGCACGGCGGCTTCTTGAACGCCGACAGCGAGAAAATGAGTAAATCGCTCGGCAATTTCGTGACGATTCGCGACATCTTGAATCGCAACGACCCCGAAGCGTTTCGCTACTTCTTGCTCGGAACGCACTACCGCGGGCCGCTCGCGTTCGACCTCGACAAGAAGCCGGGCGGCCGCGTCGTGTTCACCGGCATCGACGAAGCCGAGCGCCGCACCGACTACCTCTACAACACGTACGAAGCGCTCCTCACCGCCGCGGACGGCGTGAGCCCCGACATCCAAAACCCGCAGGGGCCAACGGAGAAGACGCTCATTGAGGGCCCGGAGCGCGTCCTCGCTGCGCTCGACAACGACCTCAACACACCGCAAGCGCTCGCCGTCATCGCCGACGTCGCCAAGGCCGCGAACGACATCACGCTGCAGGTGAAGAAAGCCAAGGGCATGAACGTCGACGTCGTGAGGCCGATCGCCGCCGCCGCCGCCAAAGCGCTCAAAGACAGCTGCGCGCCGCTCGGCCTCATGCAGGCCGACGCAGAGACCTATGCGTCGCGCTGTCGCGAGCGCAGGCTCAAGATCAAAGGGCTCGACGCCGCCGCGATTGACGCGAAAGTCATGGCCCGCACCGAAGCACGCGCCGCGAAAGATTTCGCCAAGGGCGACGAGCTCCGCAAAGAGCTGACCGAAATGGGCGTCGAGCTCCTCGACAGCGCCGGCGTAACCGCCTGGCGCGTTTTGGTCTAGCTCACTCGAGCGTCACCGCGATCGAGCTCGCACCGAGCTGCGTGACGGGCTCGAAGCCGCTCGCGTCGACGTCGAAGGTGCCGGTCGCGAAGCCTGCGGTCGCTTGATCGGTCCAGCGGAAGTCTTGGTACGTGTTCACGGTGAAGACGACCTTCACGTCGTGATCGATCGTCGGATCGATCGTGAAATCGACCGGGAACACGTACTTCGAAGGGGAGCTCGACGTGTCGAGCGTGATGCCCGACGCGGCGGCCGGCTGCGCGACGAGCGCGTTCTCACCGTTCGTGGCGCCGAGTTGCATGCCGGCCGTCGTCGAGAAGGTCGATGCCCAGTAGCCCTTGTCGTGCGCGACGCCGTCGAGGAGCGCGCCGTCGGCCATCGAAATCGCATCGGTAAACTTTCCGGGAACCCCCATCCCACCCTGATGAAACGTGCCCGCCACCGTGAACTTCACGTACGCGATCGGGACCTCGGCGGTCGTGTAGTGGCCGGCCGCGAGCGAGCTCGCCTTCACGGTCGCGATCGTCGTCTCGTCGCCGTCGTTGTAGCCGACGTCGAGCGTGCTCGGCAGGTCGGCGACCGTGAGCATGTCGCCCGTCGCCGTCTTCAGACGCAGCCCCGAAAATCCGATGCGTTGATCGATCGGTGTCTGCCCCGACGTCGACGAGTCGACCGCAACCGGAGTCTGCACCGCCCGAAGCACGACAATATAGCTCCCGCCACCTGCGGTCGAGGTCATCCCGCCGTCCGCGCCCGGGTCGGTCGATCCCCCACCATCGTCCTCACTCGTGATCGGAGATCCCCCGACCGAAGCCGAGCTCCCCGAGCAAGCCACCATCCCAAAGATCGAAACCAGCCCAAAAACCCCGCAGATCGTACGCATTTGAAGGTGAGTGGACCCACCCACCCCCTTTTATGAATCCCGATCGGTTTTTTTTCTCATGGACGAGCGAAGCGAGGACAGGCCATCGCAAGCGAGGAGCGAAGCGAACGAGCGCCCTCCGCCAGCGATTTTGATCGCGCTTTGCCACGCAAAGCGCTCGGCGTAAGCCGTGCGAGGGGAGGCTCATTCGGCAAAGCCGAATGAGGGGCCCTGCAAGGGTCCACTAGAGTGAATAAGCGGCGGCGGTGGCAGGCGCCAACGCCTGGCCGTCAATCCGCCGCACCGAGCTTGCGTTCCAAGGCCTCGATGTGAGCCCGAACCTCGGGGTTGCTCTCCCGAAGCGTCTTCACTTTTCGAACGGCAGACATCACCGTCGTGTGATCTCGGTTCCCGAACGCCCTCCCCAATTCGGGCAGCGAGCACTTGAGCCGCTCGCGGCAGAGGTACATCGCCACGTGGCGCGCGAACGCGATGCTCTTGTGGCGATCCTTCGACAGAAGGTCGCTGCTCTTGAGCTTGAAGTGATGGCAGACCACGCGCTGCACGTCCTCGACCGAGGATTCGTTCACGCGGATACCAACGCTCATCGCGATCTCTTGGCGGGCAAAATCGAGATCGATCGGGCGCGAGGTGAGTGACGCTTTGGCGGCGAGGCGAATGAGCGTGCCTTCGAGCTCGCGCACGTTCGAGCGTACCTGCTGCGCGACGTAGAGAAGAACGTCGTCGCCGACCTCGATCCCCTCCATCTGCGCCTTCTTTCGGACGATCGCCACGCGCGTCTCGAGCTCCGGCGCCTGGATGTCGGCGACGAGGCCCCACGTGAAGCGCGAGACGAGCCGTTCTTCCATCCGTTCGAGCTGCTGCGGATACTTGTCGCTCGTGACGATGATTTGTTTGTCCGCCTGATGGAGCGCGTTGAACGCGTGGAAGAACTCTTCCTGCGTCTGCGTCTTGTTCGCCAAAAATTGGATGTCGTCGACCAGGAGGAGATCGCACTTCTCCCGATAACGAGTGCGGAACTCGTTCATCTTCTGGTCTTGCAGCGCCTGCACGAACTCGTTGATGAATTTTTCGGCCGAGATGTAGAGGATCTTCGCCGACGGACGCTCCGCGCGAACGCGATGCGCGACCGCGTGCACGAGGTGCGTTTTGCCGAGGCCTGTTCCGCCGCACAAAAAGAGCGGGTTATACCGCCTACCGCCGCCACCGGCCGCTGCGACCGAGGCCGCGTGCGCGAGCTGGTTGGACGGACCGATCACGAAATTCGAGAACGTGTACTTCGGGTTGAGCCCTTCGAGGGGCGCCGCAACCGCTTCGAGACGCGCTCTGCGCTCCCGCTCATAAGGGACACCAGCCGTGGGGCCGAACGAGATCGGCTTCGGGCGAACGCCGCCTGCGGTCGGCTGTTCGGTAGGGGAGGGCATGGACGCTTCTACCGTCGTAGCCGCCGCCGCCTTCCTTTCGGCCAAGAGAGCCGACGTCACGTCCGCCGGACGCGCAGACACGGGCGCGTCGAGCACGCCGTCGATCGTCCACGCCACCTGGATGCTGAGGCCGGTCTTCGAGCGCAGGTGGTCGGTGAGCGTCGGGAGGAAATGCTCGTCGACCCACTCGCGCACGAATTCGTCGCGCGCGCGGAGGCCGAGAACGCCTTCGGTGAGGCCGTCGAATTGCACGCCCGAGAACCACTGATCAAAGCTGCCGGGCGACTTCTCGCGCGTGAACGCGACCGCCTCCGCCCAGAGCGTTTCGTCGCTGGGCCGGTCGCTCATCGGCTGGCTCTGCTGGTTGTCTTGGCTGTCCAACCCGTCATTCACCATATTGCTTCGCGTCTCCCCGACATTGCATCCCAACCGATTGCCTCCGACCCGATGTTGCTCGGCTCGAAAAGACCGCCACTACAAACCCGATACACCACAAGGAGTACGAAGGAGCCTCCGGACAAAGGGCGCACGATCACCACAGCTTTTCCACAGCCTGTGGAAAGCCCTTCGTGTACCCCCGGCTGGAGTGGGACCCCGTCCCCTCCCGACTCGTAACCCGCGCGACTCCAACCCGCCCGGCTCGTAACCTTTCCTCGCAAAACCAGCGAAGCCTCGCAAAACCAGCGAAGACCGAGCGTGTCGAGCTGCCTCAGCCTTGGTGCAGGGTCCGTGCTTCCGACCCTCCACGAAGCCCTTGGCAACGCGCCGCGCTCGAGGTGTCCCGAGTCGGAAGAATGGAGCTACCACCACTCATTTGCATGCGTCCATACTCGATGTGCAAAAAGGCGATAAGCCTGTGAATATACACCGTATTATTGCTTGTAGATGATCGCCGAATTTCTTGACCTGGTGGCCGGTCTTCCGAGGTTTCGTTGTCGTAGCGAGCCGCGTCATCCTAAGCCCTTGATGTCGCTTCCGAAACGGGAGCATGACCGAGCCAGCTACCGAAGACGACAGGGTTTTTCCCGACGTTCGGCGTGTCAAGACACTCCGCGGGACGCGAAACCAAGCCGAAACGGCCCCGCCGCACGAGGTGAACGCCGAAAAGTGTCCTTCCCCAGGCGGAGCTTGTTAGGGTCGCCTCCGATCGTGCCCCGTCGACCTCCCGTATCGCTTCTGTTTCCGGCGATTGCCTGCGCAACTTTTTTCGCAGTCAATGCCTCCGCCGATCCGTCGTCGACGAGCCCGCAGCAAGGCTACGACCTCGGCGAGATGCAGAGCCCGCGCGAGCTCGGCATGGGCGGCGCACAGAACGCGCTCGGCGCCGGCACCAGCGCCATCTACATGAACCCGGCGAATCTGGCGCAGACGCGGGTCTACCACTTCGAGGGTATTGCCGCGTTTTCACCCGACGCACGACGGCAGAGCTACGGCGGCTCGGTCGCTGATTCATCGACGAGCCGGCTGGCCGGCGGCTTCGCCGGCACGTGGAATCAGCTCGATCCCGACGGCCTCAATCGCAAGTGGACCGACCTTCGGCTCGCGCTCGCCTATCCGATCTCGGATCGCGTTCTGCTCGGCCTGACCGGCCGCTACCTGCACGTCAATCAGTCGATCAGCAAAGGTCCGCTCGGGGCCAGCAAGGTGTCCGACGGCACCCCCGACAGTCCCCTCTTCAACACCTTCACCTTCGACGCCGGCCTCACCGTGCTCCCGGTCGAGGGGCTGTCGCTCGGTCTCGTCGCTCACAACCTCACGGCGCCCGGCACCGGCCTCGCCCCGACGACGCTCGCGACTGGCATTGGTTACCAGACACACGTCATCACGTTCGAAGCTGACGGGATGGCCGACTTCACGACCTGGCAGTCCACACGCTTACGCGCGATGCTCGGCGGCGAAATCTTCCTGGCCGACCACTTCCCGATTCGCATCGGCTACCGCTACGACGACGGTCAGAAGGCGCATTCCCTCTCGGCGGGCCTCGGCTACATCGACAAGAAATTCAGCATCGAGCTCAGCGCGCGTCGCGACGTCGTGGCCGAGCATCCGATGACGCTCTTCGTCCTCGGCCTCCGTTACTTCTATGACGCTGGTGATGACGACGGCGGCATGGGTCAAGACTCGATGATGTGAGCTTCACCGCGCGGAGCGCGCTCGTCCGTCATGGGCACGCCGACGTCACCACATGCGGACGCACAGATCGTCCGACGGGTGACGAACCGACAGCACCGGCGCGGCAGGAGGCCGCGCGTCGCTGTCGGGTGGAAGAGCGGGCTGAGAGCTCGCAGCGGCGAGCTTGGGCGTGACCGCGATCGAGAGCGGATAATCGTCGGCGTCGGGTCCGCAGAAGTGCGCCTCGACGCGCTTGAGCGGCACGCCGTCGAACGCGAGCTGCAAGCGCCCAACGGTGAGCGGCGGACCACCGACGATGCCGAGCCGCACGACGAGCTCGCGCCCCTCTTGGGCGTCCACCGCAGGAAGCGCGATGACCGAGCGGATGCGAATTGCCGCCATTTTACCGAGCGAAACCGCCTTTTTGAACGACGCCTCTTTCAACCGCAGCACGACGCCGGCCATCTGCGACGAGCCGAGAAGGAGACTCGCGTTCGATGGACGCTTCGGCGCGCGGTCGAAGGCGAGCGGTTCGCCGACGTCTTTCGGATTCGATTCGATCGCGCCGTCCGCGAGCGCAACGATGCTCGCGTCGAGGGCGAGCGGGAGCCCCGGCGCACCGAACGCGACGAAGAGATTCATGTCACCGCCGGCCCATTCGCCCTTCGGAAGATTCACCTCTTCGAGGACGACGACGTGATCGGCGGCGACGTCGACACGGATGCGCGCGACGCTCGGGAGCGACGGAAGCTTCGGGCCGTCTGCGGCTGCCGAAGGAACGACGACCGCGAGCACGCCAAAAACGAGCCCCAACGCGAGCGCACGTCGCATCAGGAGAGTGCCTCTTCGATCGCACGCGCGAACGCACGCGCGTGATCGCTCGCGACGTTCTCCGGTGCAACGTCGACCGGCAGCGCTTCGGGCTGCGGCCGCGAATGCCGAATCCATTCGAATGCGTGCGGATTGACGAACCAGTCTTCGTCGAAGCGCTCGACGAATTCGCGGACGAGAGCCGGCGTGCGGAGCACGGCGACGAAGCGTGAGAGATCGTCGTCGTTCGGCAGCGGCCACGCGCCGGTGAAGCGCTCGTCGAGCGGCGCACGAAAGACGCGATAGGTCGTCTCTTCGAAGAGGCCGCGGTCGCCGCGGTCGGCCGAGAGGACGATCCGCGCGGCACGCACGCGCGCCTCGAAGAGGGCCGAAATCGCGAGGGATCGACGGTTCTTGTCGGCGTCACGTGCACCAGTGCCGAGCGCGCGACGATGGAAGCGCGCGCTCGCTCCGAGCGAGCCGAAGAGCGCGCCGAGCCGATGCGTCGACGACTCGAACGAATCGTCGGCGAGCACGAACGGTAGGACGACAGCCGAGAGCGCTCGACCGAACGCGAGGCCGAAGCCTTCGAGCGCGCGCGCGAACGTCGACGCGCCGGCGACGAACGACGGGAGCTCGATTTTGGGGGAGAGCCCACGCAGATGCGCGCCGAAGAGATCTTCGAGCCAACGCGACTGCAAGCGCGACGGCCAACCCGCCGCCGCGTCCTTCGCGTTCGCGATCGCAACGACGTCGACGGCACGCGGACGGTCGACCGGACCGCCTGCGCGAGTGAGCGCTTCTTCGAGCGTCTGCGCCGCTGCGTCCTCGGTCGCATCGAGGAGGGCGCGGGCGGCCGCGCGCGCGTACGCGGCACCGGGCACGAACGAGGCGTCGACGCTCGCGAGCCCGAGCCGATGTGCGGCTTCGTGCCGGCGCTCTTCGCGCATGCGCACGACCGACGCGATCGCCGGTGCGCGCTTCGCGAGCGCTTCGAGGTTAGCCTCCGCCACGGCGCTCGAGGCGCCGACGAACCCGTGCATCGCCTCTCGCCAGGACGTTTTTTTTCTCTCGTCGGTCTGGACCACGGTCGCGCGCTCGTTCACGGCGACGGCGAGCGCCAGATCCGCCGACTGCATGACGCGGTCGAGCGTGAGGCGCGCGACGTGGGCACGAAATGCATTCAAAATGAGCTTGTCGTGCACGGCCGCTGCCTTGTCGCCGAGCGCGTCGTACATCGTCTTGCCGGCCACCGCGCGATGCGTGGCCCATGGGTCAAGGGCGTCGGAGCGTGAAGGGTCGAGGCGGACGGCTCGCTTCCAGCGTTCTTGCGCCGCCCAGGCTTCAGCGATGGCGCGGTCGACCTCGAACGGGTCCTGGATCTCGATCGCGCGCGGCTCGCTCATCGTCAGCCGTGCATCGACGCGCGTGAGGCGTTGCCTTCGAGGCGAAGCGCGATCGTCGCCTCGGCGGCGGCGAGCGCCTCGAGCCGCGCCTCTACCGCCTCGCGCCGACCGTTCGAGGCTTCGACGGCGAGATCGACGAACGTGCGGTAATGACGTGCTTCAGCCGCGAAGAGCTCGGTGTAGAACGCATGCAATTCGGCTTCTTCCGCGAGCGCGGGCGAGCCGAGGAGAAGCTTGAAGCGCTCACACGAACGCGCCTCGATGAGGCAAGCGATGAGGAGCCGGTCGACGAGAAGGCCGAGCGGGCTCGCGCCGATTTCGTGCGTGATCTTCCGAAGGTCGGCGACGTAGGGATCGACCGACGGCGGGCCGAGGGCGACCCCCCGCTTCTCGAGGAACGAGACGACACGCGCGAAGTGGTCGGCCTCCTCCTTCGCGACGACAGCGAGCGCCTGCACGAGCTTCAGATTTTCAGGATGTCTCACCGCGAGCGACAACGCGTTTTGCGCCGCCTTCATCTCGCAGTGCGCGTGATCGACGAGGACCGCGTCGAGGTCCTTCGACGCGGCCGGCATCCACTTCGCATCAGTCGAGGCTTGCAGACAGAACACCCCTCGCGAATAGCACACGGACCGCGACCGATCATCTACGCCGGCGCGCGCCTACCTTCGCCCCCAGCGCACCGAACGGTGCGGCGACGAGAACCGACACGAGCGGCGCGAGCCCGAAGCCAGCCGTCGTCCACGCGATGACGCACGCGACGAGCGCGGCGAGACCGGCTGCGGCTGCCCCTTCACGCACGCCGGCCGGTGCGCCGTAGCGACCGACGAGCCAACCACCGCCGAACGAAGCGAGCGCGAGCGCGAGGGCCGGTAGGACGAAGATCGCGAGCTCAAGGCGGGAGCGCTCGTCGCTCGAGAGAGAACGGAGGGCGATCTCGACCTCGTCGGCGCTCCCCCGTTCGCCGATCGCACCGACGACGATGCGGCGCTTGATCGATTCGGCGAGCCCGGCGAGGGGCGCCCACACGACGAAGATCGCGACGACGCCGAAGAAGACCCAATGCCACGGAGGGCGCGGCGGGTCCTCGTCTTCGGGAGGCGATTGGATCACCGTGAGCTTGCGTTTGGCGGCCACGCGAGGTCGAGTGTAGCCCGATGGCCGCCGATCGAACGCTCACACGCATGGAATTCCGCCCTCGATTCTGCGAGACCGACTTGATGGGCATCGTCCACCACTCGAGCCACCTCCTCTATTTCGAGGCGGCCCGCGTCGAATGGCTGCGTCGTCGCGGCGTGACGGTCGCAGAATGGACCAAGCGCGGGCTCCACATTCCGGTCGTAGACCTGAACGTCGCCTACAAGAGCGCCGCGCTCTTCGACGACGATCTCGTCTGCGAGATCCGCCTCGTCGAGCTTCGCGCTGCGTCATTGCGATTTACCTACCGGTTGCTCCGTGGCGAAGCGCTGCTCGCCCTTGCCTCGACGCGGCTCGCGTTCATCGACGAAACGCGGCGTCCCATCCGAATTCCGTCCGACATCTACGCCATGCTCGAGCGGGCTGAGACGACGAATGTCGCGTGACGCCGCACGGCCGGGTTAGAATCTCGATTCTGCTCGTGAAACGCGCCGCGCTCGTCACGCTGATCCTTCTGCTCGCCGGCTGCCACAAAGGCGGGTCGCCGCGGCTCGAAGGCAAGTGGCGCGGGGCGAAGGCGGAGGGCATTTTGCCAGCCTCGCAAGCGGCCGCGAACCAATTCGCGATGGATACCGAGGTCGAGTTCGCCGGCAATCAGGTCACCGTCCGCACGCCGAGCTCGAAGCAGGCCGACAAATACAAGGTCGTCCGCGAGGACAAGCGCTCGATCATGATCCAGACCGACAAAGACGGCCCGAACGATCTGCAGACCTTCACCTTCGACACCGAGCGCGCGATGCGCTGGCAGATCCTGCCGGGTATGACGGTGTCGTTCTTGAAAGAGTGAAGGTCAGCGTCGGACGGGCTCGCGCTCGACACGAAGGGTGCTGATGACGCCGCTGCGGCGGATCTCGAGCACGACGTCGTCGGCGACCGGGCCGTTCAATCGGCCACGTGCATCGGCGAGCGCGTGCACGGCTTTCCCGTCGATCATGACGAGGACATCACCCGGCGCGAGGCCGCCGCGCTCGGCCGCGCTCCCTTCGACGACATCGACCAGGACCACGTCGTCGGCGTCCGTGACACCGAGGGTGACCGCGACGCTTCCGGTCGCGTTCGATTCGGCGCCTGACGTCGGGCCGCCGAGCGTAATCGTCACCTCGTTGGTGCGACCGCTCGTGAGCTTGACGCTCGCCTTGCCACGCCCGACGTCGGGCGCGTAGGCCTCGATGCTCGTCGGACCGGCCGGGAGCTCGCCGAGCCTGAAGTTGCCGTTTCGATCGCTGACTGCTGTACCAGGAGGATTGACGCCCGCCTGGACGTACACCGCGACGCCGCCGGACGCGACGCGTGCGCCTTGGACTGGATCGCGGCGCGCATCGACCACAGTGCCTTCGACCACCGCTTCGTCGTCGAGCTCGACGCGCGCCAGCTCGGTCGGGCGAAGCGACTGCTCTTCGGCGACGGCCACGGTGCGCTTCGTCGGCGCGTACCCCTTCGCGCGCACGCGGAGCTCGGCGGCGCCGGGCGCGAGCCCCTCGAGGGTGAAGAGCCCTTTCGCGTCGGTGCGCGTTCGGCGAGCGCCCATCTGCGTGTAGATGGCCACGTCGGCGTCGGCGATAGGATCGCCGTGCGTCGAACGCACCTCACCGGTCGCGCTCTCGGCCCGGCCGAGGACGATCTTCGTCTGCGGCGCTGCCGGGTCGATGATCACGACCTTCGGGGCGTGGCCGGGCGAGGTGACCTCGAGGCGGAGCCGCAGATCCGACGCGTTCGGAAGCGTCACCTCGCCGCGCGCGTCGGTGAACGCGGTCGCCCGGAGCGGTGCCGACGGATCGAGCGAGAGCGCGGTCACTTGGGCGGCGTCGACGGGGTAGCCGCGATCGTCGTCGACCTCCAACGCGAGCGGCTTTCGCGCACCGGGCAACGTCAGGGTGATCGTCTGCTTCTTCCCCTCCGCGATCGACAGGACCACCTTCACGAGGATCGCGCTCGGCTCGTCCTCGCTCGCGGCGGATACGGAGACCTCGGGCGGGAGCGACGCGAACGCGAACGAGCCGTCATCGGCGGAGAGCGTCGTGCGTTCGAGTGAGCCTTTGGTCGCATCCACGGTCACGCGAATCCCGCGCGCGGGTTGGCCGTTGGCGTCGACGACGCGCCCTTCGAGTGAGCCGCCTTGGCGCATGACGACGTCGACGTGCGCCTCCTTACCCGAACGGAGCGTGACGACGTCGCTCGTCGTCTCGACGAACTGGGGATGGCGCACGACGAGGCGCACGCGACCGGGCGATACCGGCTCGATCCGGAAGGTACCGTCAGCCCGCGTGACCCATGGCTGCGGCTCCGGTGACGTCGAGCCCGCAAGCACGAGCGGAGCCGAGCCGGCGTGCGGGATCGGCGGAACTGGACCCGGCACGACGCCGAGCTCGCCCATCGGGATCATCGTCGCCGAGCCGCCGAGCGCCGCGGTGAACTGCGCCGCGCGGAAAGCACGGTGCCGAGGGGAGTCGTCGATCGGCGCGCCGTTGAAATCGGTCCCGACGACCTCGATCGTCGCGCCGTCGATCGGAAACCCGCGCGCATCCACGACGCGACCTTCGAGCGCACCCGCACGCACGAGCACGACCTCCATTTCGCCGGGCAGCGGATCGGGCACCGGGATCGCATCGGCGGGGACGAAGTCTTGCGCCCGCACCGACACCGTCGCGCCTTCGGACGCGATCGGACCGAGCCGCACGTGACCGTGCTTGTCGGTGACTGCGTCGAGCGGAAACGGCGTGAGCCCCGACTCCGCGAGCGTGACGGCGGCGCCGCCGACCTCCGGCGCGTCGAGCCCATCTTCGACGACGTGCACGCCAACGAACATCCCGACGCGCAGCTTCAAGGTGACGGCGTGATCGTCGCCGCCGTGGAGCGGGACATCGAGCTCGGTCGGGCTCACCGCCGCCCCCTTCGTCGCCCGGAGCGCATACGAGCCATCCGGCAACGCTGCGATTTTCACGTCGCCCTTTGCATCCGTCGTCGCTTTCCGCGAGGGCCAGAGCTGCGCGCCCGCGATCTGAACGTCGGCATGCTCGACGGGCGAATCGTGCGCGTCGACGACGTGCACCGCGATCGAGCCCATCTTTCGGAGCGTGAAGAGCGCGACCTCTCCCTCCTTCACACCATGGCGCGTGATCTCTTCGTAGCCAGGCGCTCGCGCGGTCACGACGTACGGGCCGGGGGCGAGCCGACCGATGTGGACGTGCCCATCCGTCTGCGCGCGCGCGCCGACGGGAAGTGGGTCGCCTGCGGTGATCTCGACCTCGGCGGTCGCGAGCGGCGCGCCGTGCTCGTCCTTTACATCGACCTCGAGCACGTGCTCGGGTGCGAGCACGAGATGCGCGGCTTGCGTGCCGGCGGCGAGCGCGAGCATCGTCGACGCGCGCGCCTTACCCGGTGCATCGGCGACGATCCAATGAGACGCGCGCGGCAGCTTCGTCAGGTGAAGGGCGCCGTGCGCATCCGTCGTCCCTTCGCCGGCGAGATGGACCACGTCGTCGAGGACGGCGAGCGCTCGCACACGCGCACCGCGAACAGGCTGGTGGTCCGGCGTCTCGACCGTGACGTCGAGCGCCGCGTCGCGATCCTTCACGCTGTCCGGGACCGGCGGAGCGATCCGCTCGAACACGACAGGCCGCGTTCCGTCGCCGGGCATCGAGGCGACGAAGACGGCCAAAAAGAGCCATAATACCCCCACGAGGGCGCGTTCGAACGGGCGCAACGCTGGCCGCATCGGTCGATCGAACACGGCAGGATGCTACGCTATGTCCGTGCACCGTCGGCTCTTGTCGGGCGCCTTAGTGAACGTGATCGTGGCGAGCGCGCTCGCCTTCGCTTTGGCCAGCGGCTGCTCGGCGGACGACAAGCCTCCAATCTCGAGCGGATTCGTCGCGAACGACAAAGACGCGGCCGTCGGTTTCACGAGCGACGCCGGCGGCTCACCCTGCGATCGCGCGACCGTCGATGGCGGTCCGTGCGGTTGCTCCGAGATCTCATTTCTCACCGACGTCCCGAACCTCTACTTCGTGCTCGACCGCTCCGGCAGCATGGCCGCCGACGGAAAGTTCGGCACCGTCCGCCAGGTCGTCGCCGACGTGGTGCAGAAGCTCGGACCACGGGCGAGCTTCGGCGTCGCGCTCTTCTCCGATCCGAGCGGCCAGAGTTGCGACCCCGGCAAACAAGTGATGCCCGTCATGCAAGGCGATTCACCCGCCGGGACCGCGGGGCTCACCACCCACGACGTGATCGCCACCACGAACGTTGAGCCGTTCGGCGGCACGCCCACCGCCGCGACCCTCGTCGCGCTGGCCCCGGCGATCGAGAAGCTCCCGGGCCGAACGCTCGTCATCCTCGCGACCGACGGCGCGCCCAACTGCAACTACGCCGCGAGCTGCGACGCCGATCACTGCATCGCGAACATCGAGAGCGCAATGGGCTGCCCGGTTCACGGGCCACCGAACTGCTGCACCGGGGCCGATGGCGCACAGTCCAACTGCCTCGACGAGCAACCGACCGTCGACGCCGTCACCGCATTGAAGAACGCCGGCATCCTCACGTACGTCATCGGCATTCCTGGGAGCGCTCCGTACGCGAGCGTCCTCGACCACATGGCCACCGCCGGCGGCACCGCGCGCGCGGCCGAGCCGCTCTACTACGACGTCACGAGCACCGACCCTGCTCCGCTCGAAGCCGCGCTCGCGCAAATCGCCGCCAAAATCACGGCGACGTGCGTCTTCCCGCTCGCTCCCGCCCCGTCCGACCCGAAGCAGCTCAACATCTACTTCGACGACGTCGTCGTCCCGCAAGATCCGACCAACGGCTGGTCCTACGACGCCACCACCACCACGCTCACGCTGACCGGCACCGCCTGCCAAAAGGTCATGGACGGCGAGGTCCTCAACCTACGAGTCATCGCCGGCTGCCCCACCGTCACCCCCCGCTGAAGATGTGGGCGATCTTGCGGCTGCACGGCCCGCGTCGTCGGTCGTGCTCGCTCCAGATAGCAAAGTATCCCTCGCTCGCGCTCCCTAGCCGCGAGCCGTTCGCGCGCAATCTCGGCCACATCTTCACGAGCGCTCACATCCGCTCGAGCGAGCGAAGCGAGAGCAGGCCATCGCAAGCGAGGAGCGCAAGCGAACGAGCGCCCTCCGCCAGCGATCTTGAATCTCGTTTTTGCCCCGCAAAAACGAGTCGGCGTAAGCCGAGCGTGGGGAGGCTCATTCGCGCAGCGAATGAGGGACCTGCTAAGGCCCACAAGAGTGGAGCTGCATTGAAGCGAAGCTTCAATGCAGTGTATGCCAGTTTCCCTCGTGCTCGATCTTGGGCAGACCAGCAGGGCGCAGCGTTTGAGGAAGGCTGACCGTGTCGGTCGCGTCATTCTTGGCAACCTCCTCGAGCAAGCGCGCGCGTGCGGCTTCGAGCGCTCGCTCCTCGCGTTCCCATCGCACGAGCGTCTCTTTCGCCTTCCGCCGCTTCTTCATGTAGGCGAGCACCAGGATGCCGGCCATCAGCACCCAGAGCAGCGAGCCGCCGAGGACAACGGGCAAGAGGGTGAAGCGACGGCTCAAATCTTCGCGCCACTGGAACTCGAGCTTGCGGAGGTTGGTCGTGTACGCGTCGCCGAGCGCACGCTCGAACGGCGTTCCTTTGCGGACGTGGCTGACGAGGGTGGAGAAGCGGCCTTCGTCGCCGTCACGAACGAGGAAGCGCACGAAGTCGGCTGACTCGGCGTAGGCGACGCTGACCTCGTAGTTATCGTTCGGAAAGCCCTCGTCGAGCTCGGAGAGCGGAAGGATCTGCTTGGCAAGGGACGCGCTTTCGAGCGTCTTCCAGCGCAAATACGGGCTCTCCCCCGATGCGTGGATCGCGAAGCCTTCGTTGAACCAACGCGGCACGTGGTGACCGAGCGTCGCGTCTTGGAGCGCGATGTGCGCGAGCTCGTGACGGAAGACCTCTTCGACATCGGTGCCGTCCGTCGCTGGGCCGGGCGCGGTCAGGGTGATGAGCACGAGGTGCAATGACGAATATGCGACGCCGGTCGCATAGGCGGGCGGCGGCACCTGCTCGGGTGCGAGCTTCGCCATTTCATCCCACGTGCGCGCGATGCGGACGTCGACGTGCGTGAGCACTTTTTGGCCGAGCGTGCGCTCGAGGTCGCCCTTGATCTTGGGCGCGTCACGAAGCGCGCTCTCGACCCGCTCGTCCGAGCCCGGCGGATACGAGAACGTCATCCAGCCCAAATCCTTTTGCGTGTACTCTGCAGGCACCTTCGGGATCTTCACCGCCTCGGGCTGGAGGACGAGCGGCTCGTCGCGCGGCGCGGCGATCACGTTCGTCGATTCGGAGTCGTCGGCGGCCGCCGTTGGCAGGGCTCGCGCGCTCGAACCGAACGTGAAGGCGAAGAGAAGCGCCAGCGCGAACAGGAGGGCACGCGAGAGGGATCTCATTGCGATGGAACCTGCATCTGAAGATGGATCGTGTCTCCACCGCTGTCTCGGGTCGCCAAGAAAATAGCGGTGCCGGCGAACGCCGCAGCGCCCAAAGCTCCCCAAAACCAAGCCGATTCGTAGAAGTGGTGACCCGACTCTTTTTTCGGCGCGAGCGGCGCGGGGTGCATCGCAGCGGCGGGTGCGGCCTTGACCAAGCGCTCCGATGCATCCCCATAGGAGGCGTCGAGCGCGGCGACGCTCGCCGTCCAGGCGAGGGGCTGAGTGGCGTCGAGGGAGATGTCCGGCACGTACGTATCCGGATCGAAGCGCGCCGCTTTTCCCGGCGTCGCGGCGAGGAAAAGCTTTGCGACGGGGCTGCATGTGGGCGGCGGCGTTGCGGGCGCGACCGACGACGATGGGTCGGGCGTGCGACTTCCCCCCCACGTGCTCGTCGGAGGCGCGGCATTCGCCGACGCTTCGCACGAGACCACGATCACACCGCGGAGATGAAAGTCGGTCGCGAGGCCCGAGAGGATCTGTTGCGAGCCAGCATCGTCGCCTTTGATCGCGGCGCGGCGAGCGGCAACGTCGGCGAGCGCGGGCGGCGCGGCTTCACCGATCAGCACCCGCGCCCGCGATTCGTCGAGTGACGCGTCGGGCCGGAGCGAGGCCCGGCCGTAGATCGCGCGCGCGAGCTGTCCGGCGGGAGCTCTCGCGCCGTCGAGCGCAACGACGCCGAAGCCACGCGCTACTGGCGCAGCTTCGGCGGACAGAGAAAGGAACGCAACAGCGATGCCGAGCGCACAGGCGCGGCCCTTCGATCGGAGGATCACGACTCAGTTGCGGCGGCCGGACGCCAAAATCTGGAGCAGGAACTGGAACAGATTGACGACGTCGAGAAAGAGACGCAACGCCGAGCTGACCGGGTCGCGCTCGTCTCGGTCACGCAAGATGCGCGAGGTGTCGTAGAGGATGTAGCCCGAGAAAAGGAGCACGCCGACGCTCGCGACCGCCAGTTGGAAAGTGGCCGAGTGGAAGAAGAAACCGAGGAGCAGCGCGCCGAGGACCACCCATAGGCCGGTCGACAACATGCCGCCGAGGAAGCTGAAATCTTTCTTCGTGATGAAGACGTAGCCCGTGAGGCCGGTGAACGCGGCACCGGTGAGGATGAAGGCGTCACGAACGGGCGACGGATCGAGCGTCGCGCCGTGAGAAGCCATCACGGTCGCCATGAAGATCGACGGAGCCACGACAAGACCCGTGACGAACGTGAACCCGAAGAGAGCAGCGACGTTGATGCCTGGCATCTTCCGAGCGAATCGGGCGCCGACGAAGGCAGCGATGAAGACACCAAGGAGAATGAACGGGTGCTGCATGGCGAACGCGATGACGGGCGGAATCGCGACCATGTCACCGTTTCCGTCCGCGACCATCGTCGGTGTACCGGCATAGAGCGCGAGCAGACCCGCGACGATCGCCGTAGCGATGCCGCCGCCGAAGAGGGCGTAGACCTTCCGCAAGTATGCGAGCGACGACGTGCTGACGTTCTCGAAGGTGCTCTGCTGCGGCGGCACTTGCCGCATCGGGTTCGGGCTGTACATGAGTTCTCCCTGGGTGCTCCGTTCTTCAACTTAAGGACGCGGAAATGACAGTCAACGCCGCGTGTGGACGTCCGAAATGAGGCTTATCGGACAGGAAAACAAGGGCCCCCGCTCCGCGATTCCCGCCGCGAGCGTCGGCGAGGACAGAAGTCGCGGCAACCCGACGGCCAGCAGCGCAACCGCAGCGGGCGGACCGAGCAACGCGAGCATGCGGCGCGACGTGATTTCGGGCCCCGACGCCAAAATCGCGACGAACGCGAATGCGAAGAGATCAACGACGTCGGAGGACGCCTTCGGCGAAAGCGTCGATGCCGCCGGCACGGCGTGGACGAGCCGCAAGACGACGAGCCCGAACATGGTCGCGAGCAAGATGAAAGCGACGACGAGGCGTGCGCGTCGACCTTTTTGGAGCCAGCCGAGCGCGATGGAGACGAGGCGCACCGACGCTGGAATCAGCGCGACGGACGCGATGAACGCGACGATCGCGAACGTGACGCCCGCGAGCGCGTGATGATGCGTGGTCGCCCTGAGGACCGCGCCGAACAGCGAGAACGCCACGACCGTCGCCGAGAGCCAGAGCGCGACAGTCAGCGAACGCTCCTGCGCGCGCTCACCGGCATAGGCCTTCAGCCCGACGCGCGCATGACGGAAGACGAAGATCGCGAGCGCGAGCGGTACGAGCTCGAGCGCGGCGAGCGACGGCCACGCGCCCGGCGTGTCGTCCATGCGGAGCGCGGCCGGCACCGACGCGAGCAGCGCCGACACGAGCGCGGCGCCAACGAGCGAGCCGAAACGCAGGACCGGCGAAACCGGCTGCGCATCCTCCTCCGAATCGGGAGGTCGCCTGATCGAAGGGCTCGGCGTCATGGGGCGGGGAGAATCGCACCGTGCTCAGAATGGATCGAGCGCGAAAAACGGCGGGAGCGAAAAGAGCGCATCGAGCATCGTGGTGTCGCCGGCTACCTCGGCCAGACCTGCCGCCACCAGATGCGACGGGCGAATCGCACCGTAGAGGAGCGAGGCGAGGGCGTGGCGCGAGAGTGAAAGGTCAGCCTTTCCCCGTATTTTTCGTGCTTTTCCGCGTCTTTTCGTGACCGTGAGCGCGAACACGTCGCCTTCGACATCGAGGACCGCCTCGCCGTCGGCCGAATAGCCGCGGGCCTCGAGCGCGCGCTTCGGATCGTGGATGCGCACCATGGGTCCGTTCGCGATTTGTCCGTACGGGTGCTCGACGAGCGCGTTGCCGAAGGTCGCGGAGTCGGGATCGACGAACGCGCGATCGATCGGATCGGTCTCGTCGAGGTCGAACGTGATGCCGGCGACTTGATCGCGCTGTGCACCGACGAGCCCGAAGAGCAGGCGGCGCGTGGCGTCGTCGACGGCGACGATCTCGTGCGCTTCGAGCGCGGTGCGCGCGTGAGGCTCGGCCTGCAGGAGACCGATGCTCACGTAGCCGACGAGCGCCTTGCCGCGAGGAACGACGAAGAACGCACGGCGCTCGTCGGCGAAGCGCTGCTCCCAGAGCTTGGCGCTCCGCACGAGCTGCCCGGTCTTCGTGCGCGCGACGTCCTCGTAGAGGCGCATAACCCTTTTTTTGTCGGGGCCGCGCATTTCACGAGCGCCGCCTTCGCGCGCAGCGCGCAACCACGCGCGCGGGATCGACGACGGCGCGACGAGGAGCCGGCGATACGGCGAGACCGGCCCGTAGCCGAGTCGCTCGTAGAAGGAAGCGCGGAACGGATAGAGGAGGGTCAGCGCGTCGCCACGCGTGTCCGATCGACGATGGAGCTCCTCGACGAGGGCACGCCCCACCCCCTGCCCGCGAGCCTCCTGCGCGACGCCGACGCTGGCGATCGCACCGATCGCGGCGCCGAGACCCCCGAAAAAACCGCGCTCGGAGAAGAGAAACGCGTGGGCGACGACGCGACCGAGCTCCTCGGCCACCACCAGATCTCCGAGCGATCCTCGAGCGTTGTGCGCGAAGTTGGTCCGGCGTTCGGCGTGGCCACGAGGGTCGGGAAACGCGCTCGTGTGGATGACGATGAGGCGGTCGAGGTCCTTGTCGACCGCGGAGCGGAACGTGAGCCGAGGTCGGGACGCGCGCTCCATCCTCTTCTCTATACCGTTCGTTTTTGCTCGAAACTAGCCCTCCGGCTCCCGGTCTGGTACGGCCCAACAAGCATGGAAAGCGCGAAAAAAATCGTGACGGAGGGCGGGGGGCTCGGTGGTGCACGAGCCGATTTCGTGGCGTCGCTCGGGAGGCGCGTCGCGGATGCACGGACGGCGCTGACTGCGCTCGAGGCCGATCCAGCGTCGACGCAAGCGCGCGACGATCTGAGGCGCAAGCTCCACGCGCTCGGCGCGGGCTCGAAGCTGCTCCGTTTCGACGCGATGGCGACAGCGCTCGGTGACGCCGAAGTGACGCTCGAACGCGTAGTGATGCAGAAAAAAGCGGCGTCCAGCGATCTCGCCATGCTCGCGCAGCTCGTCGACGATCTGCCAGCGCTCGCCTGGAGCGACCCCAAGCGCCGCGCGAAGAAGGTCGAGCCGCCGCCGGTGGAGCTCGCGCCGATCCCGATGACCGCGCTCGTGGTCGCGAACGAAGAGACCGAGGAGGTCCTCGCCGCCGATCGCATGTTCGAGTGCGAGCGCCTCGACGGCCTCGAAGACGTGACGGCGCGCACCCGCGTGCTCGGCCCCGACGTCATCGTCCTCGACGGCGATCTCGAAGGCGCCACCAACGTGGTCGAGGCCCTCCTCGACGACCCGCTCACCGACTCGACCCCGATCATCGTCGTCGGCCATTTCACCGGGCCGGAGCGCGGTGCGCGCTTCATCGCGCTCGGCGTCAACAAGACGCTCACGAAGCCGGTCTCGCCCGAGCTCCTCCGTGCCGCCTGCCATGACGCCATCGATCAGCGCGCCGGCCACACCATTCGCGTCGCCTTGGGCGAGCCCACCGTCGAGCAGCTCGGCGAGCGCCTCGCCGAAGAGGTCCGTCACGCGCTCGTCGACGCCGTCGACGCCGCCGGCCGTGGCTGCCGCGTTCCGCTCGGCGAAGGCGCCGAGGTCTTCGGCGCAATTTGGGGCGCGATCGCCCGCGTGCGTGAGGTCGTCACGAGCCGCACCGACGGAGCGGTGAAATTCTCCGGCCGCGGCCCCGAAGGCGCGATCGCGATGGCGCCTTGGCTCCATGAGAGCACAAGCGGCGAGCGCGCTTCGCTCCGTGGTCGCGGCGCTGCCGCCGACGTCCGGCTCGACGGTCGCCGCGTCGTCGTCGCCGACGACGATCCCGGCGTGACCTGGTTCATCGCCGACCTTCTCCGCACGAGCGGTTGCACGGTCTATGAGGCGCTCGACGGCCAGACCGCCCTCGAGCTGGCCTACCGCCACACGCCCGATCTCATCGTCTCGGACATCTTGATGCCGAAGCTCGACGGCTTCGCGCTCTCGCGTGCGCTCCGCCGCGACGTCGCCCTGCGCGACGTTCCGGTCATCCTCCTCTCGTGGAAAGAAGATCTCCTCCAGCGTGTCCGCGAGCTCGGCGCCTCCGCCGCGGCGTATCTGCGCAAGGAGAGCGACGCTCGCGCGATCGTGGCACGCGTCCGCGAGGCTCTTTGGTCGCGCGCGCGTATCGAGGCTCGCCTCCGCGCAAGCGGCGAGGTCCGCGGTCGCCTCGATGGCATGACGATGCGCACACTGCTCGAGATCGTGTGCTCGATTCGTCCCGACGCGTCCCTCACGATCCGTGACGCCTCGCATTCGTACGCGCTCGAAATCCGCGCTGGTGCACCTTGGACGGCGACGCGCAGCACGGCCAATGGTCGCTTCGAGAGCGGTGAAAAGGTCATCTCCGCGCTCCTCGGCGTGACCGCGGCTCGCTTCGCCGTCGCGAACGCGACGGCGACGGTGAAGCCCGCGCTCGTCGGAACGCTCGCCCAGCAGCTCGCCCCCGCGATCGCGATGGCCCGCGGCGCTTCGGCTGCGCTCGCCGGAACACGAACGATGGCGGTCGAGCACGTCGACTTCGACGCGAGCGCGCTCGCTGGCTACCTCCTCGCGACTCCGAGCGTCGAGCGCGAGCTCATCGAGCGCATCGCCCTTGGCGAATCGCCGCGCGAGCTCCTTCTCGCCGGTGACGCCGAGCCCGCGCAGCTCGAAGAGATCTTGGTCCAGCTCGCCGCCCGTGGTGTCGTTCGCGGAGTTCGCTCGATCGCCGGTGAAGATCTCCTCGGCGCATCGATCGACGAAATGTGCGCTGCGGCCGGCATCGACCGCATCCCGCTCGAGAAGCGAGTCCACACCTCCGGGTTCATCGAGAAAACGGACGACTCGATCTCGATTTCCCCACCACCGAGCCAGGAAATCGCGGTCCGCAACGCACCCGCGGTCGCTTCGGGCCCCGCTCCCGCGATGGCGAAGAATCCCTCGCAGCCGCCTTCGTCGCTCGCCGACGCGGTCATGCGCGAGCTCCGGGAGCGTTCGTCGAGCCCGCCCCCGATCATCGAGCCGAGCTCGCTGAGGCTTCGTGCTTCGACCCCTTCGGCACCCGAGGTGACGGAGAAGAGCCCGACCGCGCGGACCGACGTCGACCCGACCTACGAGCTCCATCCCCTCGCGCCGACGCCCGTCCCGCCGTCGAAGCTGCTCGCCCCACTCCCGTCGATCGATCTCGACGACGATTCGGACGAGATCGAGATCCCGGTGCTGCAGGCGAGCGAGCCGCAGACACCGCTCTCGGCCGAGGTGGACACGGACGCACCGATGCTTTTGCCGAAGAGCAAATCAGGTTGGCTGCCGATCTTCGGTCTCCTGGTCCTCGCGCTCTCCGCGGCTGCGGTCCTTCGCTGGACGATCGACAACGGTGGCGATAGGGCCTCGTCGTCGACTTCGTCGATTCGCGGCTCCGGTGACGGCGTCGCGGCGGCCGCGCAGCCTGCTGCCGCCCTACCCGTTCCCGTTTCGGTCGAAAAAGGGGACGCCGGCCCGAAGCCGTGACGCGGGCGTTCGCGCGCGTCCTCGCCGTCGCGCTGCTCTGCGCAGCGACGCCTTCGTGCCGCTGCGGGTCGTCGAGCTCCGGCTCGACTCCGGCGACTCCCACCGCGGCCTCTTCTTCGACGACGGCGGACCCGGCCACGCCCGCGGCCGCGATCGACCCGATCGCCTCCTTTTCCGGCTGCCTCGTCGGTCACGAAGGGGCCTTGCTCGATCTCGGTGACGCCTCGTCGCGCGAGCTGACGAGCAGCAGCCGCAACGAGGTCGAAAACATCGAGCGCAACGGCGTGACCTTCGCGCGCGTCCGCTCGACGAACCTCGCGCTCACCTATTTCGCCGGCAGCGAGGCCGACGACGACGCGCCGACGTACGTGACGGCGCGTATTCGCGGCGGTGCATCGAAGACCGCGACCGTCCTCCTCAACGGCAAGACCGTCGGCGCATGGACGCTCACGAAAGATCAAGTCACGATCGTCACCGCGCGCGCACCATCGAAGCTCCTCGTTCCCGGCGACAACGACCTCACCATCCACTTTGGTTCGGTCCCCAAGGTCGCGATCGGCCAACCGCTCGGCGAGATCGACTGGATCCACGTCGGCTCGGGCGAGGTCGACGCCACCTATGCCGCGCCGACGCGCTCGGATTTTTCTTCGCACGCAACGCTGGGCGGCGTTTCGAAGGAATCGATCGCGCTCCGCGCTCCCGGGTTTTTGCGCTGTATCGGCTGGTTGCCGAAGGGCGCTGCCGTCTCGTTCTCGGCCGGAATCGAAGGAAAGGGCGACGCCGACCTCGAGATCCGCGAGCTCCGCGATCGCCAACCACCGAAGGTCCTCCAGAAGATCACGATCGCGAGCGGACAGCCGTGGACGACGAGCACCCTGCCGATCGAGGCCGACGCGAGCGAGACCGAAGGAACGCTCGGGGCGATCGAATTCGCGGTCACGCGCGCCGCGAAGGACGTGCGCGTGCTCCTCGGCGAGCCGAAGGTCGCGAGCGCGTCGCCCCCACCGCCCGTCCCGCAAGGACCGACCGCGCGTGGCGTCGTGCTCGTCGTCCTCGGTGACGTCTCACTCCGCGCGCTCAAGCTGTTCGGCGGTCAGACCGACATGCCGGCGCTCGACGCCCTCGCTCAACGCTCGGTCGTCTTCGAGCAACATCGCTCCGGGACCACGTTCGCGTCGGGCGCGGTCGCGTCGATGCTGACCGGGCGCTCGGCCCGCGCGATCAAGATGGACGTCCCCGATGCGCGTCTACCCGCGAACGTCGTGACGATCGCCGACGCTGCTCGTCAGGCCGGCGTCGTCACTGGCTATTTTTCAGCCAACCCGACGACGCAGCAGCCGTTCGGATTCGACCGCTCGTGGGAGACGATGGTCGCGCATTCGCCCGAAGAGTCGCCGGCGACAAAGGTCTTCGACGACGCGATCGGCTGGGTCGACGCGCACAAGGCCGATCGCTTCCTCGCCGTCGTGCACGCGCGCGGCGGCCATCCGCCATGGGACGCATCACCCGATCAGCTGAAGACGATGCCGCCAGCGAGCTACATGGGCTCGCTCGATCCTCGGCATGCCGGCGAGCTCCTCTCGCGCGCGCGCCACGTCCCCCCGGCCCTCCATCTCACCGACGCCGATCGCGAACGGATGTGGGCACTCTATTCGCTCTCGCTCACGCAGACCGACGAGGCCCTCGGGCACCTGCTCGACGCGCTCAAGCGCGACGGCCGTGACGACGACACGCTCGTGATCGTCACCAGCGACATTCCGGTCGACGAATCGGCGCGCGTTCCGTTCGGCGAGGGTGGCCCGCCGGAGGAGATCGCGCTCCTCGTTCCGCTGGTCGTGAAGCCGCTCTCCGGAAATGCGCTGGCGGGCTCGCGCGTGCATCATCGGACCGCCGACATCGACGTCGCGCGCACTGTCCTCGATGCGCTCGGGCTCGCGCCGCCGCCGGATTTCCAAGGGATCGATCTGCTTCAGACGGCGGTCCTCGGACCGCCGGCGAATGGGCGGCCGCTCCTCGCGACTGCACGCGACAAGTTCGCGCTGGCGTGGGGCGACTTCATCGTCGCCGGGAGCCCCAAGCGCGACGTCGTGTGCGTCGCTTCGCTCGACCCCGCTTGCGCGATCGACACGCGGGAAACGCATCCGATCGCTGCGCACGCGCTCGACGCCGCGCTCGCTGTCGACCTCGCCAAGCAGAACGCGAGCGGAATCGCTGGCGAGACCGCAAAGCCTGAAATCCTGCTCAGCCCCACGCTCCGGACGTGGGGAAGAACACAGTAAATCAAGCTCGGCTACTTCGCCGGCGCGCTGACCTTCTTGCCGTTCTTGGCTTGGGTGACCGCGCCTGCTTCTTCGAAGCCACGCAAAATGATGTCGAGCCCTTGCTCGAAGACCTCGT
>CAJDWT010000137.1_pt1 | contig 25057 bp, 25 predicted proteins | sample 7391671 | NCBI WGS metagenome assembly CAJDWT01 (sample SAMEA7055729, study PRJEB34461) | soil metagenome | biome: terrestrial ecosystem; feature: Peninsula; material: soil | place: Antarctica | collected 2016
GAACCTCGGCGACGCGTATCGGCTCGCGGGTCGCCCCGCCGACGCGAAGAGAGAGTTCGACAAGGCGCTCTCGCTCGACTCGACGCAGGCGACGGCTCACTATGATCTCGGCCTCATGTACCTGTTCTCGCCGAGCATCCCGGGCCTTACCGCCGACAGCCAGGTCGCGACCGCGATCAAAGAGTTCGAGACCTACAAGTCGATGCGGGGACCGAAAGCGGCGCCGGGTCAAGCCGACGACACCGACGAGCTCCTTGCACGCGCGAAGGCGAAGCAGGCGGAATTGAAGAACGCCGTGGCTGCGTCCGCGGCCGCCCCGCCTGCGGCAGCGTCGCCGCCCGCCGCAAGTGGCTCGGTCGCTCCCGCAGCACCGGCGTCGACGGGTAGCAAAACCGTCGGCGGTGGAAAGAAATAGGAAGAGGGAAGGGAACAAGCACATGAACGCCAAGCACATCGTGAGCTCCGTAGCCGTCGTAGGCGCCTTCCTTCTTTCGGGCAGTGATGCCTTCGCCCAGCAGGCGGGCAAGGTCATCACCATCAACGACGTGACCATCGTCGGTCGCGTCCAGAAGCCGATCGCATCGGTCGACGTGAGCAAGATCCAGCCGAAGCTGACGCTCGCCGAGCTGAAGCAACCGTTTTTGGATCGCATCGAGCAAGCGGCGACGAAAGACCCGTTCTGATCCTTCTCGTTTTCGCTGCGCTCGTCATCGCCGGTTGCGTGATGGCGAGCGCTCGTCGTTTGGGCTTCGCGATCGCGCCGACGCCATTCGATCCGAGGCTCTTGCGTCGTGCGATCGACGCCGATCGCGAAGGCGTGGTCGCGGCCTTCGCGCACGAGCCCACCGCCGACTGGGAGCGCGAGGTCTTCGCCGCGTCCGAATTCGATCGCGACGCGCAAGCGGCGGCGATGAACGAAGCGCTGTCGGAGATCGACTTCCGGCTCGCGCGTTGGGGCCGCGTTCCGCGCGTATGCGCGAGCATCGCGTCCTCCACCGGATTCTTGTGCGGTGCGATGGCCCTCCGGGCCGGCCTCGCCGACGTCGACATGGTGAGCGATGCGGCCATCGACGCCGCCCTGCACGGCGCGGTCGGGCATGCGCTCGGCGTGGCCGCGTTCGGTCTGGCTGGAGCGGTGGCCTGTGTGGCGCTCGATTCCGAAGCGCGAAAGGCGCTCAAATCACGCCGCCTCGGCGCCGATCTCTTGGTGGAGCGGCTGGAGCGGAAGGGCTCCTCGGGCGCTGGGGGCGAGCCCGCGGAAGAGACCGAATGACCACCTGGTCCGTAGGAAGGAAGGTGACGGACAAAGCGCGGGCATTTCCGGCCGATGTTCGTGTAACCTTCGTAAGCTTCGCGTTTTTCTTTTTCGGAACTTTCGCGGTTCGGCGTAGTCTTTTTTCCGAAGCTCTGTACGGTTTCTGCTTTTAGGAGCACGCGCGTTCATGACTCAGGGAAATCTCGGCCCCGGCCAAGCAGGAGGACAACCGCAGCGCCCCGGCCAAATGACGGCCGTCATGCGCGCCGTGGCCGCGCAGACGGGCCCGAAGGTCCTCCGCATCGGCGTTGTCCAAGGCGGCCGAGTCATCGAAGAGCGCATCATCAAGCAGCGCGGCACCGTCACCGTCGGCCAGAGTGAGAAGGCCGTCTTCGTCATCCCGTCGACCGCGGTCCCGGCCCAGTTCAAGCTCTTCGAGCTCGCCGGCAACGACTACTACCTGAACTTCTTGGACGGTATGGGTGGGCGCGTCGCGCTCGCGACCGGCATCAGCGATCTTGCGGGTCTTCGTGGCCAAGCCAAGCGCACGCAGGTCAGCGGCGCCAACGCCTACCAGGTTCGTCTCACCGAAGAAGCGCGGGGCAAGGTCATCATCGGCGACACGACCTTCCTCTTCCAGTTCGTCGCGCCGCCGCCCCCGCAGCCGCGCCCACAGCTCCCGCTCGCGGTCAAAGGTGGGCTCGCGAGCCAGATCGACTGGGACCTGACGATCATCGCGGCCTTCAGCTTCCTCCTCCACTTCGGGCTCATCGGCGCGATGTATTCGGACTGGATGGACCCGCTCGTCACCGACGACTTCAACGTCAAAGCGCTCGTTGATCTCTCGAAGAATGTCCCGCCGGTGCAAGTTGAGACGCCGGCCGACACCTCGACCGCTCCGGCGACATCGGCGACGGCTGCAGCAACGGCTGCGGCGAAGCCCACCGGTGGGGGCGCGAAGGGCCCCGTCAGCGACAAGCAGGCCGCCGCGCTCGCCGCGCAGGCCGAGCAGATGCAGATGCAGATGCTCGCCGCGTTCGGTGGCAACACCGCCGTGCAAGGTGCGCTCAATCGCAGCGACATCCCCCCCGCCGACTTGAGCGGCGCGGCCGCGTCGAACGCGGGCGTCACGAACGGCAGCGGAGACTTGCGTCTCGGCACGTCGGGCGGCGGCACGGTCCGTCCCGGCTCGGCCGGCGGCGGGCTCGCCGGTATCGGCGTCACGGGCGGTGGCAACGGCAGCGGCGCTGGCGCTGGTAAAGAACAAGCGGTCAAGGGGCCGACGGGCGACGCGCAGATCGGCGCGACCAGCGCCTCGGTGCCCGTCTCGGACGCCGAGCGCGTCGTCGCGGGCCTCCGTCCGCGCTTCAAGAACTGCTACAATAAGGGCCTCTCGATCGATCCGAGCATGGCCGGCTCGGTCACGATCGTGGCGAAGGTCGCGCCCAACGGTGAGGTCACCACCGCCGACGCATCCAACACGGCGGGTCTCTCGCCGGAGGTCGTCGCCTGCATCCAAAAGGTCGTCAAGAACGCGCAGTTCACGGGTCCTGGCGGCTCGGGCTCGACGATCAACATCCCCGTCAAGTTCGTCCAGCAACACTGAAGGTGTGACCGATAGTGCGGGTTGCACAGCCCGCGCCGTCGGTCGCGCTCGCTCCGGGTAGCAAAGTACCCCTCGCTCGCGCCTCCTGTCCGCGGGCCGTTCGCTCGCACTCTCGGCACATCTTGAGAAGGGGAGAGCGGGCTGCGAGGACGGCTCGAGATCGCGGCTGCACGAGGCGCGATCGGCTCGAGCTTTCGGGCCAGGGCGAGGTGCTGGGTTTTTGCGGCCTGAATGAATGACGCGGTAAGCGCCGGCATCTCATTTTCCGACCCAGAGATTTCGTTAGCGGATGAGGCAAATGGGGCGATTTGTACGGATTAGGCGCCTGAAAGTTTGTCTGGTATCCAGCGTTGACACCCCTCGTCATCGAACGATAGATTCGAGACCTTCTGGAGGAGCACCTTTCGACATGCCGCGACCGAATGTGAAATCCTTTCTCATCGTCGCCTTCGCGCTCGCGGCGGCTTCGCCGAGCTTTGCGCAGCAGGGCGGACAGACCGCAGGTCCGGCCACGGCGACAGCCGGCAGCAAGACCGACGCGCAGGTGGGTTTCCAACGCAAGGCGTCGCTCACCCCGGCGGAAGAAGCTGTCGAGGGTGATCGCACGGTGGCTCGCATGGAAGCGGCCGCGGCGCTCATTCGCGGTCAGCTCGGCAAGGCGCGCGCAGAGCGCGACGTCGTCAAGACCCTTTGCTTGAACGACAAGCTCTCGCAGGCAGACGTCGCCACGCGCACCGGCCGTGACCGCAATGCAGCGCTCAAAGAAGCGGTCGGTCGCAACGACTCCGAGCTGGCGAACCACGAGTTCACCATTCTCTCGGTGCTCGGGCAACGCTCGCAACAGCTCACCGCCGAGGCCAACCAGTGCATCGGCGAAGAGGCCGCGTTCATCGGGGAAACGGCCGTGCAGACGACCGTCGATCCGACGCTTCCGCCACCGGACCAGACCGACCTCCCGCCGAACTTCGTGGTGCCCATCTACGATCAGCCGCCGCAGTGCACCACGTGCAGCATTTGATCGCCCGGCCCGCTGAAAGTCCGATAGAGTCCGCCGCCGTCTAAGATCTCCTTTCCCTCCCCGCTCCCTTTTCCGCGACGCCCGAACGAACCGGATGAACACGCTTGGATTCGGCCTCCCGAGAGGCAAAAAAATGGCGAAGTACGCCGCGTTCCTTGTGGGCGTAGCGGGGCCGCTGTGCGTGTCTAACGTCGCTCATGCGCAAGCGTGGCTGGCAGACCGTCGCTACCAAGAAGGCGAAGGCATCCGCCCAGGCGACAGCAACATCGAGATCCACCCCGGCGTCGGTGCGGAGGTCGGCTACGACTCCAACTGGTTCCAGCGTTCGAACAAAGACGGACCGAACATCGTCAACGCGGCGCCGACCGCGCCGATCGAAGACTCCGGCGTCTTGAAGATCACGCCGTCGATCTCGATTCGCTCGCTCGGTGCGCAGCGCAAAGCGGGTGACTCGGCGAACGCCGCGCCGCCGACGATCGGCTTCAACGCCAACCTCTCGGGCACGTACCAAGAGTTCCTCCTTGCGCCGAAGGAGCTACGCGACCAGCGCAACATGAGCATCAACGCGGCTGCGCGTCTCGACATCCTCCCGCAGCATCCGGTCGGCTTCGCGGTCTATGGCAACTACTCACGCGCGATCAATCCGAACCGCGGCAACCCCGACCTCTCGTTCAACAGCGATGTCGTCGGCGGCGGCGCGGAGCTCGTCCTCGTCCCCGGCTCGGGCACGCTCGACTGGCGCTTCGGCTATGGGCTGACGGCCACCCTCTTCGAGGACGCAGAGGCGAGGGGTTACGACAACCTCACGCACAACATCTACACCAAAGGGAAGTGGGGCTTCCGCCCGCGCACGTCGCTCCTCTACGACGCTTCCTTTCAGATCCACAACTACGGCAGCAACGCGAACACCATGGTGAACGCGCTCCACGACTCGACGCCGCTCCGCACTCACATCGGCATCGACGGCCTCGTCACGCCGCGCTTCTCGGTCTTGGCGCTCGTGGGCTACGGGTCGACCTTCACGCTCAACGGCGCGAGCCCGCAGATCAAGCAGTACGACAGCGTCATCGGCCACGCCGAGCTGAAGTTCTTCCTCACCGCGAACCCGGGCACCGAGCAGGCGTCGAACGTCTCGCTTACGCTCGCGTCGATCGCGCTCGGTTACAACCGCGACTTCCAAACCAGCTACCTCGGCGACTACTACGGCATCGACCGCGGCTACGCGAAGGTGCAGTACATGTTCGCCGGCCGCATGCTCGCGTCGCTCGAAGGCGGCGTCGGCGCGATCGAGTACCCGGACATCTATTACAACGGCGACAGTCTCGCGCACTCGTCGTTCACCGACCTCCGTGCCGACGGCACGCTCTTCGGCGAATACCGTTTCACCAACACGTTCGGCCTGAACGGCACGCTCCGTTACACGGCCAACTTCAGCAACACGCAGCTCACGCAGCCGACCGTTAACGGCGTGAACGGCGGCGTGTACGACATGAACTGGCGTCGCTTCGAGGCTTACCTCGGCGTCCGCTGGTTTCTCTAGTCTCGACGCGCGGCAAGTTTGCGCGCTATTGAACCTGGAAGCGCGGCTGGTTTGAGCGTTATTGGGCGAGGTTTGGGCGTGAGCCTTTTTCGCGTGGTCACGATTGCTGCGTTCGCGCTGATCGCTTGGAGCTGCTCGGCCGGGGCGCCGCCGCCGCCGAAGCTCCCGAACGCAGCGCAGTCCAGCACGCAAGTCGGGCCGGGCGATCTCCTGCAAATCAACGTCGTCGGTGAGAAGGATCTGCCGACCGAATACCGCGTGCAGTCGGACGGCACGATCGACTTTCCGTACGTCGAGCGCATCAAGGTCGCGGGCCTCGAGCCGCAAGGGATCGTCGACCTGATTCGAAAGAACCTCGTCGCGAAGAAGATCCTCACCGACCCTCAGGTCTCGCTCTTCGTGAAGACCTATGAGTCGAAGAAGATTCGGCTCGTCGGCCAGGTGCAGAAGCCGGGAAGCGTGCCTTGGAACGACGGGCTCACGCTTGTCGACGCCATCTCGACCGCCGGAGGCTTCACGTCGCTTGCCGACAGCAAGAACGTCATTCTCACGCGGCAGCTCGCCGACGGAAAATCGAAGACCGTCACGGTCAACGCCGACGCGATCACCGACGGCAAGCAGCAAGACATCCTGCTCCAGGCCGGCGACACCATCAAGGTCGACGCCCGCGTCTTCTGAGAGGAGCCTCGCCCGTGCCTCGCGTTCTCTTCCTCCTGACCGGAGGTACGATCTCGATGAAGAGCGGCAAGGGCGGCGTGATGAGCGTCAAGGACGAGGCGCGTGACTTCATCACTGAGGTCCCAGCGCTCGCGCGCATCGCCGACATCGAGACCAAGGCGCTCTTTCGGCTCGACTCGGCCGACATGCAGCCGGAGCACTGGCTCATTCTCGCGCGCGAAATCCACGCTGCGCTCGCGAGCAAAAAATACGACGGCATCGTCGTCGTTCACGGCACCGACACGATGGCCTACACCGCAAGCGCGCTCGCATTCTTGCTCGGTCCGGTCCCGAAGCCCGTGATCTTGACTGGCGCGCAGAAGCCGCTCGCCGAGGCGCGGACCGACGGCCGTGAAAACCTCATCAACGCGACGCTCGCCGCCACGCTCGCGGTGCCCGAGGTCGCGGTCGCGTTCGCCACGCACGTCTTGCGGGGCGTGCGAACGACCAAGCACAGCGCCTGGGCGCTCGACGCCTTCGACTCGCCGAACGCGCCGCCGCTCGTCGAGCTCGGCCTCGGCGTCTCGATCGGCGCGCACGTCCGCAAGCCGGGCAAGCTCGGCAAGCTCGACGACCGAATCGACAAGCACGTCCTCGCCGTCCGCGTCTTTCCTGGCCTCGACCCCGCGCTCGTCGAAGGCGCGATCCGCGTCGGTGTCAAAGGGCTCGTCCTCCAGGCGTACGGCACCGGCACGTTGCCGCATCTCTCAGGCTCGCTCATCCCGGCGCTCGACGTGGCACGCGCGAACGGCGTTCCGGTCTTGGTGACGAGCCAGTGCCGAAGCGGCTTCGTCGAGCTCGAACGCTACGAGGGTGGCGTTGCCGCCAGAAAAGCCGGCGCGATCGCGGGCGGCGACATGACGGTGGAGGCTGCGCTCGCGAAGATGATGATCGGCCTCGGTCGTTACGGCGGCGGAAAGAAGCTCCGCACCTACCTCGAGTCCGACGTCGCCGGCGAAGTGACGACCTAAGCGCCCTTGGGCGGAGCGCTGCGGTAGTCGCGCGGCGTCGTCCCGGTCCAGCGCTTGAACGCGCGATGGAACGTGCTCGTCTGCGTGAAGCCCAAGACGAACGCGATCTCGCCGAGCGACATTTTGTTCTCGCGCACGCACGTCAGGGCGAGCTCCTTGCGGACGTCGTCGACGAGCCCGTTGAACGACTCATTCTCTTCGTCGAGCTTCTGCTCGAGCGTGCGCGCCCCCAGCCCGAGGCGCTTCGCGATCGCCGAGAGGCGGTAGTCGCCGGTCGAGAGCGCGGCCGGGAGCTCGCGCCTCACGCGCTCGGCGACGGTGACCGCCGCCGGCGTCGTGAGCATCTGCTCGGTCTGGGCGAGGACGCCCGCAAGCGCGGCGTTCGAGGTCGTCAGCGGCACGTCGAGCGCTGCGTCCTCGAAGAGGATCTCGGCGTGCGGTCGGGAGAAGCGCACCTTCGCGCCGAACACGCGCTCGTGCTCGGTCGTCGTGCTCGGCGCGGCATGCGCGAAGTCGATCGCGAGCGGAGAGGCCTTGTCGAGCGTGAGGATCGACAGGCGCGTGGCCAAGAGGGTGAAGAAGTGCTCGGTGTAGTGGCGGAGGTTACGCTCGCCTCCGGCAACGGGCTTGAGCGAGATGCGCGCGTGCGTGCCGTCTCGCTCGAAACGGATGTCGCTCATCCCGCTGATGAGGCGGTAGTAGCGCTCGACCCGGGCGAGGGCGACCGCGGCGGTGGGGCTGGTGATCGTCGCGTATTCGAGCACGCCGTAGGCGCCGGTCGGTGTCGTCTCGGCGGCGTGGAGCCCGAAGTCAGGATCGTTCGACAGCTCGGGGACAAGCTCCCACGCGCGCGTCATCGTCTCGACCGAGATCCAGGCGTTCTGATCGTCGAGCGCGTCGCGCGCGAGGCCGAGGCGATCGAGCACCGTCGTCGGCTCGACCCCGAAGCGCGCGCCGCTGTCGAGCAGCGCGCGCAAGAAGATGACAGCGACGCCCCGCTCCGGTCGCATCGAACGTCCGCTATTTCCCCTGGAACGAAGGCTCGCGCTTCTGAGCCCAGGCCATCACGCCCTCGAAGACATCTTGTGAGCGGAGAAGCCGGAGCTGCCCCTCACGCTCGCGGCGCAAGGCCTCTTCGATGTCGCCCCAGCTCGCGTAGAGCGCCTTTTTGATCTCGGCGTGGGCGAGGGGAGGGCCGGCCTCGAGCTGACGGGCAAAGCCTAGCGTGGTCTCGCGCAAGTCGGCCGGAGCGACGACCTTCATCACGAGCCCGAGATCCTTTAGATGTGAAGCATCGAGCTTTTCAGCGAAGAGGATGTACTGCATCGCGCGGGCGGTGCCGACGAGGCGAGGCAACCAAAACGTTCCACCGCCGTCGGGCATGAGGCCGATCTTGACGAATTTCTCCTGGATGTAGGCGTTCTCCGTCGCAACGCGGATGTCACACGCGAGCGCGAGGTCGGCGCCGAACCCGACCGCGCAGCCGTCGAGCATCGCGATCGTGGGCTTCGGACATCGGACGATCGCCTTCACCGCGCCGTGGAACTCGTCCATGTACGCGTCGAGCTCGTCGAAGAGGTTCGGGTTGTCCGCGAGGTTCTTGCGGAGGTCGGCGCCCGCGCAGAAGTGGCCGCCTGCGCCGGTGAGGACGACGCAGCGGACGTCGGGATTCGCAGCGGCCGCGTTCAACCCATCGACGAGCCCACCCAAGACGCCGCGGGTGAGCGAGTTCCTGGCTTCGGGGCGGTTGATGGAGACGATGGCCGTCCGGCCGACGGTTTCGAGGAGGACTTCGGCGGAGCTCATTCGATGATGCCTTTCCGAGGCGGCGCGACCGAGTCGGCGCGCCGGTAAAAATCCGAGGCGAGGTAGACTTTGACGACGCGTTGAATCAAAATTTTGACGACGGCGCCGAGCGGAACGGCCAAGATCACGCCGAAGAAGCCGAAGAGAGAAGCGGCGGCCATCATCGTGATGAGGACCTCGAGCGGCGCGAGGCCGACCGAGCGCCCGACGATGCGCGGGGTGATGAACGTGCCGTCGCAGACCTGGACGCTGCCCATTACGATGAAGACGCCAGCGACCTGACCGATGCCGTGCCAGTCGAGGAGCGCCATCACGAGCGCGAAGAAGAGGCCGCAGCCGAAGCCGACGTAGGGGACGAAGGCGAGCATGCCGGTCAGCACGCCGATCGGAACGGCGAGGCGGATGTCGACGATACGCAGGCCCGACGCGTAGAGCGCGGCGAGGACGATGTTGGCGGTGAGCTGGCCCCGGACGTAGCCGGAGAGCGTGCGATGGATTTGCCGCGCGATGCTCCGCGTCTGCGCGAGCCAACGGCGGGGGACCATCTCGTTCGCCTTCGAGACGACGCGGTTGAAATCGATGAGGAGGTAGAGCGCGAACACCGGGACGATCAGCATGCTGAAGACGACCGACAAGTAGCTAAGCGTGCCGAAGAGCGCGAAGGCGAGGGTGCTCATCGCCCCCGGCCCTTGGCTCTGGAGGCGCTCGGCGACCGTGCGGCCGAGGTCGGCGAGCGAGCGCGGCGTATGGACGCGGAAGTTCGAGAAGAGCCACGGGTCAAAGCGGTCGATCAGCCCTTGCGTCTCCCGCGGCAAATCGGCGGCGGCGGCGCGGAGCTCGTCGAAGAGAATGGGGATCGCGAAGGTGAAGATGACGACGAAGATGCCGAAGATGGTCAGCATCACGAGCATCGCGCCGAGGACGCGCGGGACCTTCCACGCCTCGAGCCGGTCGACGAACGGGTCGAGCGCGTAGGCGAGGAGGAATGCGAAGAAGAGCGGGACGAGGACGCCGCGGAGCAGGTACGCGAGGACGCACGCGGTGACGGCGCCGACGAAGATGATGGTTCGCCGCGACTGCTGGCTCGCGACCGCCTGCTGCGCGAGCGTGGCGCCCGGACCGCGCCCAACGCGCGACGGGGGTCTCGACGGCGGCGGCGCGCTGATCACGATGGAACTCTACCGCGCGCGCCGGAAAAAGGCTTTAACGTGAGCGCAAATGCCCGATCCCCATCCTCCCCACCAGCCTCTCTTGACCGAAGCCATCGAAAGCCCGAAGACCTTCGACGAAAACGAGCCCCGCCCGGTCGCCGCCGTGCCCGCGCAAGACGGCTCGACGCTGCCGCGGCTGGTCGGTGTCATGAGGCGGCTGCTCGGTCCGGGTGGCTGCCCGTGGGATCGCGAGCAGACATTGATGACCTTACGGAAGTATGTGCTCGAAGAGGCGTGCGAGGTCATCGACGCCATCGAGTCGAACAATCGCGCCGACCTCCGTGAAGAGCTCGGCGACCTCCTCCTCCAGGTGGTGTTTCAGGCCGAGCTCGCACGCACCGAGAGCGCGTTCGCGATCGACGACGTCGTCTCCGCGATCGTCGACAAGCTCGTCACGCGCCACCCGCATGTCTTCGGCGACATGAGCGCGGAGGACGCCGACGAGGTCCTGCGCAATTGGGAAAAGATCAAGGCCCAGGAGAAGAAGGCGAAGGGGAAGATTGGCGTGCTCTCCGGCGTGCCGCGGAGCTTGCCCGCGCTCACCCGCGCCCAGCGCATTGGAGAGAAGGTCTCGCGCGTCGGCTTCGACTGGGAGGATCAGAAGGGGTCACGCGCGAAAGTGGCCGAGGAGCTCGGTGACACGCTCTTCGCGCTCGTGAACCTCTCACGCCACGTGAAGGTCGACGCCGAAGGCGCGCTCCGCCGCACGATCGACAAGTTCCGGGCGCGCTTCGCGCACGTCGAAAAGCGGGTCGAAGAGGTCCACGGCGGGTGGGGCGACCCACGGGAGAACGCCCCGGCCATTCCGCTCTCCACGCTCGACGGCTACTGGGAAGAGGCCAAGGCGAACGCAAAAAAGGCCACGAAATAGGCCGAAATGGGGCTATTTCGCCTGCCTCTGCACGAACCGGCACATCGCGGCGGATTTTGCTAAGGTCCCGTCGTCGTGCCCGTCAAGACCGCTGAAATCCAGCCGCTCGCCGGAATTCACCATCGCCGCGGTCCAGTGCGTGATCTCGGCGTGGTCCATTCCGCGCAGATAGATCGCCATCAACAACGCCGACATTTGCTCGTCGGCCACCGCACCCCGGGTGTAGGCGTCGATCACCCAGTCGATCTGCGCGTCAGACAGGGCCGCGCCGTCGCGTTTCGCGCGGATGACGTCGACCGCGGAGAACGGCTCAGGCATCAGCTCATCAACCCCTCATCAACCCGGCGACTGACGGCACGCGCAAGCTGCTCGTCCGCATGCACGACGGTGCGACCGTCGAGACGGTCCTCATCCCGAGCGTGACGGGTGGGCCCAACGGCCTGCCTTCGCCGGTCGAGCCCGACGCCGACGCCGCCGCAGCGGTGGAGGACGAAGACGAGCCGCCCGCCGACGAAGCGCAAGGCCCGCAGAAGACGCGCGTCACCCAATGCATCTCGACGCAGGTCGGTTGCGCGATGGGCTGCGTCTTCTGCGCCTCCGGCGTCGCGGGCCTGAAGCGGCAGATGACGTCGGAAGAGATCGTCGCGCAGGTCCTCATCGGCCGGTCGCGTCTCGAGCCCGGCGAAGAGCTGAAGAACGTCGTCTTGATGGGAATGGGCGAGCCGCTCCACAACTACGCTGCGACCTCGCGTGCGCTCCGCCTCCTTACGCATCCCGAAGGCATCGCGCTCTCGAATCGGCGCGTCACGGTGTCGACCAGCGGCCTCGTGCCCGAAATCGCCAAGCTCGGTGAGGACTTCGGCGGGCAGATCGGCCTGGCGATCTCGCTCCACGCCGCCGATAACGAGACGCGGTCGGCGCTCATGCCGATCAACCGTAAATACCCGCTCGAAAAGCTGATGGCGGCCTTGCGCGCCTATCCGCTTCCGAAGCGCCGTCGCATCACGATCGAATACACCCTCATCGCCGGCAAGAACGACACGGTCGCCGAGGCGAAGAAGGTCGCGAAGCTCCTCCGCAACATGTCCGTGAAGATCAATCTCATCCCCGTCAATCCGATCGAAGCGCGCAGCTATGGCCCGCCCGACATGGATGGCGTCCTCCAATTCCAAAAAGTGCTCTGCGACGCCGGCTATCCGTGCTTCATTCGGCGGCGGCGCGGCGACGACGTCAGCGCAGCGTGCGGACAGCTCGCTCTCCTCGGAGCGAAACCGAAAGTGCGCGTGAGGCCCTCCGCTTGATCCCGTATATCCACGTCCACGACATCCACATCAGTCTGACGGCACCGTTCATCAGCACCACCGGCGGAGGCATTCCGCTCCACCCGTTCGGCATCCTCGTCGCGACCGGCGTGCTCATCGGCACAGCCCTCGCCACCTGGCGCGCGCGCATCCGCGGAGTCGACCTCGACAAGCTCAACTCGTTCATCACCTGGATGCTCGTGGCCGGCTTCATGGGCGGTCACATGCTCGACACGATCTTCTACCACCCGACCGAGATCGCTCGCATCGTCGACGGCCATTGGCAGTGGACTCGGCCATGGTCGCTCCTCTTTTTGTGGGAAGGGCTCTCGTCGTTCGGTGGGTTCATCGGCGCCTCCATCGGCGTCATCCTCTGGAAGTTCTACGAGGTCCGCACGGTCAAGAGCTTCGGCCCGGTCGAGCTCGCCTGGTTTTTCCGGCGCTCGAAGACGCTGCCGATCCTGCCGTTCTGCGACATCATCCTCGCGGTCTTCCCGGTCGCGTGGGTCTTTGGCCGCAGCGGCTGCAGCGTCGTCCACGACCATCCGGGCGCACGGGCGAGCGCCGACGCGCTCCTCGCCGTCGCCTATCCCGACCACCCGATGAGCTACCAGGGCTTCATCGAATTCGTCCACGGCAACGCGCCGCGATACGACCTCGGCACGCTCGAGATGATGTTCACCGTGCTCCTGGCGTTCTCGTTCGCGCTGACGTGGTGGCGCAAGCTCCCCACCGGCTCGTACGTCGTCGGGATCGCGCTCGCGTATGCGCCGGTCCGCTTTGCGATGGACTACCTCCGGATCACCGACGGCGACTCCGCCGACCCGCGCTACGGCGGCCTCACACCCGCGCAGTGGGCGTGCATCGCGCTCTTTGCGTTCGGTCTCTTCCTCGCGTTCCGTGTCCGCGCCACGCACAAGAAGGGGATCGATCCCCTCGACGAGCTACTCGCTCCGCCGGAGCTGCCGGCTCCCCCCGCCGACCTGCCGCAGCCCGCGCCCGTCTGACGTTCCCATTTGGCGCGCCGTCTAGCGCCAAGCGGCTCACCAGCCGCGAATCGCGACTCCGCCGCTGAGGGTGAAGAGGAACGTGGCGCTGCCCGCCTGCTCGAACGCGAGGAGGCCTCCCTCCTGAATGAACGGGCGGAGAAAGAATCGCCGAATCGGGAGCTGCTCGGTCACGGCGAAGCTCGCGTAGCCGGTGACGACGCTCAGGTCAGTCGGCACGTAAGAGCTCCCGTCGACGAAGCACGCGCCCGATGATGTGCAGCTCGTCGAAGAGAGTCGACCCTGCAGCCTCTCGCGGAGGACCCCACCGTCGAGGCTCGCCCCGAACACGCCGTCGTCCCAAGGTGCACCCCACATCAACGAGCCGCCAATCAGCTCGGCGTCGCCGCTCAGAGTGCCGAGCGATGGCCCCGACGTTCTTGTCACGTCGAGCGTGCCGGCTCCGAGGTCGACGCCGATATGGGTACCGCCAAGCGATAGAACGCTGACCTTCCCTCGTACACCGACAAGCCTCGCCCCGAGGCTCTCGCCACCGGCCGCACCGAGCGCCTCGACAGCGACACCGTTCGCGCCCCGATCCTCCGTGTCTTCGTGGCTGTCGCGCTGCGGGGCGGGCCAATGCCGAGTGACGAGCGCAGGTGGTGTCGGCGGAACGCGTTCGAGCGCGAAGGCGGTGGAGAGCGCGAGCGCCCGAACGACGATCTCGCACCGCGGGCCGGCAAACATGCGCGCGTCCTGGAGGTCGTTTGCGCGTTGGACGACGAGCTTGCCTTCGAACGAGGTGCCGTGGGTGACCACGATCGTCACGCGTCGTGTGAAGTCCGGTGTCTCTCGCGGCGCCGTGTCGATCTCGTCGACGAAGCGTTCGAAGGCCTCGCGGGTAGGGCACTCCGGTGGAGCGTCGTAGTCGATCGCGCGGGTGAGTGGTGGAGAGGCGAGGGCAGAAGGAGCGCTCGCCGCGAGGATGATCAAGGTGAGGCTCGCGCCGCGCGCGAGCGAAGCACTGCTTGGGTATGTCACGGGATCCTCCGTTGCCATTCCTTCAATGGCCGCGGCGGAGGAAACCGTCGAGCGTGCCGCTACGACGGGAGGAGGTTCGCGTCGAGCACGGCGCGAATGTCGGTGGGCATCGGGATCGCTCGCAGCTTCTCGAGATCGCAGACGGCGCATGTGTGCGTGATCGTCGCGCAGTGGGTATCGTCGCTCGCCTTCCTCAGCGTGAAGCGGAGCGTCGCCGACTTGTTGCCGACGCGCAGGACGTCGACCGAAATGCGTGCAGTGTCCCCGTATCGGAGCGGTGACCGGAAGTCGGCCTCGACGTGGACGGCGGGGAAGCCGAGCTTGCGCTCGACGACGAGCCCGGAATATCCGTTCGGAACGCTGGCGAACAGAGCCTCCATCGCCTCGTGGGTGTAGCCGAAGAAGCGAGCGAAGAAGACGATGCCGGCGGCGTCAACATCCTCGAAGCGAACCGGCCGATCGTAGATGATCATTGCGAGAGGTCCTCAGCAAGGCTCACGAGCGCAGCCTTTGGGATCTCGATCTTCGCGGCGTAGGCGTCGTGCTCGACCGTGAGGATCGCGGTTGCCTTGTGGCCGCGGATGCCGTCGGCGGCCGCCTTCGTCAGAGGTAGCTTCAAGTAGAGCACCGCCGACGCGCGGTCGGCCTCCGCGCGCGCCTCGTCCCAGGTCGCTTTGCACGTCTCTTCTTTGCCGTCGACGGTGACGACGAGGGCGAAGGACTTCTCGATGCCGCGGGCGTCGACGAGGAATTTCTCGCGCGTTGCGCGCTCGTCGATCTCGATCATCGCTGTCAGACTGAGCTCGTCCTTGTGCGGGACGAGCTGATTGTAGGTCTCTATCTCGTGCGCGATCGCGGGCTCCTTCGTGATCCGCTCGGTGCGTAGCATCTCCTGGATTTGGAAGAGAACCGTGTCGTGGTTCTCGAACACCGCGGAGATTTTGTCGCCGAGGTGGACGCGGCGCGCTTTCTTCTCCGCGATGATGCGCGCGCGGAACGGCTCGCGAATGCCTTCGTAGTCGCCCAGCTTCAGGATTTCGCTTCGTTCGACGAGAGCCATGATCACGTGTCTCCAATTGCGATGCCATACGCGGTCGCGAGCGCGGAGATCGGGTGCAATACCTCGACCTCGTTTTCCTTGAGGATTCGCTGGCCGGCGAGCTGGCAGTCGCTGACGACGACGCTCCGCTCTTCGCCGTCGATGACGTTCGAGATGCCGCGAGAGAGCTTCTGCGCGTAGCGCTTTCCCTCTTCGTACCACTGCGCCTTCATTCCCCACGTGCCGTCGACGGCCGAGCACTGCTCGACGATCTCGACCTCGGTGTCGGGCAACAGGCCCAAAATGCGTGCGCCTGGCGTCCCGATCTTCTGGGCGCGAAGATGACAGGGCGCGTGATAGGCGACCTTGCCGAGGCCGCGCTTGAACTCTTTGTTGAGCTTCTTCTCGCGACGGAGCTTCTCCATGAACTCCATCACGTCCATCGTCTTCTCGGCGACGCGCTTCGCCTCCGGCGTCCCGAGCAGCTCCGGATATTCCTTCTTCAGCATGTAGCCGCAGGTCGGCTGCACGACGATGATCTGGCGGCCGAGCTCGATTTCACGAAGGAGCATCTCGACGTTGAACTGCGCCTTCTTCTTGGCGCCTTCGACGTCGCCGCCGTCGATGTTGGGCATGCCGCAGCACTGTTGCTCGGGCCGGAAGACCCGATAGCCGTTCTTCTCGAGCACGCGGACGGCGTTCGCCGGCACGGCGGGGAAGTTGTAGTCGCCGAGGCACGTCGAGAAAATCGCGAGGCTGCCGGCGCTGCCCGCCTCCGGCAGCACGTCGTGGTTTTCGAGCCAACTCTCGAACGTGTGACGGGCGAACGGGGGGAGGGGAAACTCCGCGCTGATGCCGGCCGTCTTTTCGATGACCTTACGGACGAGGCGGTTGGCGTTCACGAAGTTGACGAGCGGAGCATTCACGCCCGAATTGAGCTTACCGAGCACGCCCGGCTCGCCGAGCGCGCGGTCCTGCACGCTGATCCCAACGCGCTTGGCACGCTGCGCTTTCTCACGCGCGAGCTGCCGAGGAATATCGAGCATCCATTCGTGTCCCTCGTCGGGAGTATAAGGACACTTGATGTAGCAAAGCTTGCACTGCCAGCAGTGGTCGGTGACACTGGTAAAGTCTTCTGCGCCCAACAATTCTGCGCCATGCGCGTCGCGGGTCTCAATATCGCGGTCGATGCGCGCGAACAGATCGGGAAACGAGCCGCAATAATTCACGCACATACGACAGTTGTGGCAAACGTCGAAGACGCGCCTGAGCTCGCCCTCCAGATCGCGAGGGTCCCAATTTCGGAAGCTAGGTGATCGAGAGCGCGTCTTCGACGTTCCACTCTCTAAAGCGCATCGACTGCCGTACTCTGGCGGGCCTTGCAGGCCCCTCATTGCGCTTGCGCGCAACGATCCTCCCCACGCGTCGCTGCCGCGAAGCGCTTTCTGACGAAAGCGCGTTCCAAGATCGCCAACGTGTCGCCTCGTTTCACGCGGCTCACCGACATCTACCCCAAGTGAAAGAGTCTGCAGTCGGTGAGGCGAGTGAAACGAGCCGATCGGCCCGCGATCTTGAAATCGCGCTTTGCGCCGCAAAGCGCTTTCGCGAAGCGAAGCCTGGGGGAGGCTCGGAGTTGCGGAGCAACTCTGAGGGGGCCCGTAGGCCCCGCCAGAGTCAGGCTTTCGTTGCGGAGCAACTCTGAGGGGGCCCGTAGGCCCCGCCAGAGTCAGGTGCACGGCGCCTAAACGAGCTCGCTTAGTTCAGACTCTCCAGCATCTTAGTGAACCTACCCGCATGCGACTTCTCAGCCTTCGCGAGGGTTTCGAACCATTCGGCGATGTCATCAAAACCCTCTTCCCGCGCCGTCTTTGCCATGCCCGGGTACATCGTCTCGTACTCGTGGGTTTCGCCGGCGATGGCGCTCTTGAGGTTCTTCTCGGTGCTGCCGATCGGCATGCCGGTCGCCGGATCTCCGACGCTCTTCATGTAGTCGAGGTGGCCGTGGGCGTGGCCCGTCTCGCCGTCGGCGGTCTCTTTAAAGTTGCCCGCGATCTCGGGCAAGCCTTCCACGTCCGCGACCTTCGCGAAGTACAGGTAACGGCGATTCGCTTGCGATTCACCGGCGAACGCCTCTTTGAGGTTCTCGAGTGTCTTCGACTCTTTCAATGCCTTGGCCATGTCATTTCTCCTTTCGCTCGTCGCGCTTGGAGGCAGGGCGAGCGCATGTACTGCAAATTCCGCGATAAATGCGCTCGACCGAGCGCAACGAAAAACCAGGTGCCGTCTGTTCGAGGGCGCGCGTCGCGGCCTCAGCGGGCGCGAGCGAGCGGGCGGGGACGTCGACGATCGCTCCGCAACGGTCACACACGGCATGATGATGAGGCTCGACGTTCGGATCGAAACGGGCCGCGTTCGCTTCACGTCCGCCACTGGCTTGGGCGGTGCCGAGGCGGAGCGTCGACGACAGGCCTGCATCGGTGAGCGCGTCGAGCGTGTTGTAGACGGTGGCGAAGCTCATCTTCGGGAACTCGCGCTGGAGCCGCTCGAACAGCTCCTGCGCGGTCGGGTGCGATTCGTCGGCGGCGAATTGGCGGACGATCGCCCTCCGCTGGAGCGTGAGCTTCAGCCCGAGCGCGCGGAGACGCTCGAGCATCTTCTCGCTCCGATGCTTGCGCAATTCGAGAGCCGTCATGGCCAGAAACGTAATTGTAATGATTCTAAATGGCAACCCCGCGGACCGTAAAAATAAGCCTGACGTATGGGTCAGACTCCTCTCCGGACGAGGCAGGGGCGGGCTTTCAGGTCTTTTTGCGTCCGCCGAGGACGGCGAGTCGAAGGTAGCTGAGCTGGCTCTTGGCCGCTTCCTTCACGAGCCCGAGCTTGGTGGCGTCGGCGTTGCGGCCCGAGCCGGGGACGAGCTCGCCGGCCTCGTACATCGAGCGGGCCTTGGCGCGTTGGAGCTTGCCGGACGAGGTCTTCGGGAGCGTGCCGGCCGGGAGCGCGACAACGTCATCGAGCGTGATGCCGATGCCTTCTTGGACCGCGCGCCGGATCGCCAGTTGGAGTGGCTGCGCGGTCTCGAGCGTGACGCTCGCGCTCGCGTCGAGCTCGAAGGCGAGGACGACACGCTCGCGATCGGTCCCTTGGGCTCCGAACGCGATGACGTTGCCTTTGCGGACGCCGGCGATCTGCGACGCCTCCCACTCCATGTCCTGCGGGTAGTAGTTGCGTCCGTTGACGATGATGACCTCCTTCGAGCGGCCGCAGATGAAGACGTCGCCGTCTTGCACGAAGCCGAGGTCCCCCGTTCGGAGGAATGTGCCGGCAAACGCTCGCTCTGTCATGTCGGCGTCCTCCCAGTAGCCCGCCATGACGCTCGGGCCGGCGATGCGAATCTCACCGACGACGCCTTCGGGGAGCGGGCTCGCCGACGAGGCGTCGTCCGGCGCGAAGATGGCGAGCTCGTGCCCCTTGAAGGGGCGGCCGCACGACACAAGGCGGATCGCGCCGTCCGTCTGCTCGTCCACTTTCTTCGCCCGGCCCTCGGTCCAGAGCGTCTGGCCGTCGACCGGGAGCGCGCGGAACCCCTTGCCCACGCCGTCGAACGCGACCGCGAGCGACGACTCGGCCATGCCGTACGAAGGGAAGAACGCCTTCGTGTCGAAGCCGATCTTCTTGAACGTGTCTCCGAACGCCTCGAGCGTCTCGGGGCGGATCGGCTCGGCGCCGCAGCCAGCGACGCGCCAGCTCGAGAGATCGACTCCTTCGAGGTCGGCCTCTTTGATGCGCTTCATGCAGAGCGCGTAGGCGAAGTTCGGGGCGTACGAGATCGTGCCCTTGTGCCGGCTGATCGTCTTGAACCACGTCACCGGCCGCTTCAAGAAGAGGAGCGACGGCATGTAGACGATCGGGATCTTGTACATGAGCGGCGCAAGCACGAAGCCGATGAGCCCCATGTCGTGGAAGAGCGGCAACCACGAGATGCCGACGTCGCCTTCGCGGATCTGGAGACCTTCCTCCATGATCGCCTTCATGTTGGCGCCGAGGCTCGCGTGCGTCAGCGTGACGCCCTTCGGCCGCGAGGTCGAGCCGCTCGTAAACTGGAGGAATGCGACGTCGTCGAGCTCCACCTTCGCGGGCTTCAAGGGCTCCATTGACTCGCGGATCGCCTCGACCGCGACGACCTGCTCGAGCGCGGGGCAGGCCGCTTGGACGGTGCCGAGCAGGCGCTTGATCTTCGAGCTCGTGACCAAGACCTTGGCGCCGCTCTTCTCGACGATGTGGCGCGTGTTGTCGAGGTAGGCCTGCAGGCCGCCGATGCCGAGCGGCGGGTAGATCGGCACCGGAATGATGCCGGCGCGGATGGCGCCCAAGAAGCAAAGGATGAAGTCTTCGTTGGTCGGCAAGATGAGCGCGACGCGTTCACCCTTCTTCAAGCCGAAGGCTTGGAGGGCGCCGCCATAGCGGGCGCTCGCGCGCTCGATCGCGGTGAACGAGAACGACGCCTCGGCGGAGTTTTCGGCGCCGGGCGTCCCCGGAATTCCCGCTTCGGGGACGAAGCGAAAGCCGTGGGCAGGAGCGGCTTTGGCCGCTTCCTCGATGCACTGCGCGAGGGTCATGATCGGCGAATGCAACATGGCGCGGTCTCGTAGCATTTCTGGCCGTCAACGCGAAGATGACAGTCGCGTCGTCCAATCGTGGGCGCACTCGGGTTTTCGACCGTTCGCCGGGCCAGCACAAATGAAGGGGTCGACCTTCGGCCCGAGCATGAGGTACTCGCCACGCGAGACGAACGGATAGGTCTCGCGCCACTCTTTTTCGAGCGTCTGGAGGTCGTGCTCGACCGCCTCGCGCTCGGTCGCCGCTTGGAGCTGCTCGAGCCGCGCGGCGATCTCCGCCCGCTTGTCGGGGTCGTCGGTGAGCGCATAGCCGCGCTGAAGCTCGCGGACCGCGGCGTCGCGCCGACCGTATTTCGAGAGCGCAATCGCGGCGTCGATCGAGCGATCGGGGTCGGCCCCGAGCTCAACGGCTTTGGCGATGGCCACCGCGCCGTCGCGCCGCCACTGGTTGCGCTCGCCCTCCGGCAGCCAGCTCGGCGCGAGGTAGGCGATGAATTGGCCGTAGTCCATCCACACGTGCCAGTCCTCGGGTCGCTGTCGCGTGCCTTCTTCCATGACCGCGCGCGCCTTCCGCGCATCCTTCTCGTAGCCCTGGAGCGGGCGGTAGACGAGGAGCGTTGGCGCGAAGTGATAGAGCGGCGCGTAGTCGGGCTCGAGCGCCATGATCGCGTCGATGTAGTTGTCGAGGCTCGTGAAGTTTCGGCGCTCGGCCCAGTGGGTGCCGTACTCGACGAGCATTTTCCCCCAGAGCTGATCGACGACCGCGGCCTTGTAACCGAGCGTCATGAGCTCGAGCTCGGTCGGAGGAGGAAGCGCATAGACGTCCTCGCGTTCCTTCACGTCGTGGACGCGGGCGGCGAGACCGGGTTGCAAGAAGGCGACACCGGCGCTGCCGAGCGCCGCGAGAAGGAGGCTAACCGCCGTCTCTTTCGCGATCACTCCGTCTCCTTGTCGACGTACATGCCGGGGTCGGCGGCGGGGCCGTGCGCGTCGTCGCGGCCATGGACCTCGAACGTGGACATTAGCCCGTCGCCGTCTTGATCCGCGCGTGCGGTCGCGCCGAAGGTCGAGAGCGAGGCGCTCGACGTCGCGTCGAACGCGAACGAAAAGCGATGCGGTACGCCTTCGGGCGCCGCGCGAAAGTCGAGCGCCTTCCAGGTCGGCGCGTCCCATGCGCCCGGCGGATCGACCGCCGCTTCACCACGCGCGACGACGGCGGGGGTGAGGGGAGCGCTCGGCGGAAAGGCATCGGGGATCGCCTTGTCGACCGCGCCGGCGATGGCAGCGCGGGAGATCTGCGCGAGCCCGTCGGTCGCCTCGGCGGTGCGCGACGTGTGCACGTTCTCCCAATAGACCGGGATCGCGATGGCGGCGAGCGAGCCGAAAATCGCGAAGGCGACGGCACCTTCGACGGCAGTAAACGCCACGTCTCACTCCTCCGCGTTGGTCTTCACCAGAGGCGAGACCTTCGCCGTGAGCGAGTCGTCCACCTTCACCGAGACCTGGTACGTCGACGCGACGCCGTCGCCGTCGAGATCACCGTGCGCGGTCACTGTCGCGGTCGCTTCGCCGCCCCGGCCGTCCGATTCGTACGAGTACGCGTAGAACTGTGGCTGCGGGATCGAGAAGTGGAGCTCGCTCCACGGCGAGGCCGCCCAATCCGCCATCGTGCTCTGGTAGCGCTTGCCCTTCACCATTTCGAGGTCGGCCGGCACGCTCGTGTGCGAGGTCGGCGGAAAGTGGCGCATCGCGCGAGCGGAGTCCGGACGCGAGCCGGCGGGTTGATTGAGGTCGCTCGTCTCGAAGTAGCGGACCGAGGCCTGACTCAGCGCGGCGAGCGAGCCGACCGCTTCTGCGGTCTTGGCGTGGCGGACGTAGCGGGCGACGAAATACATCGCGATGGCGCCGACGACGCAGGTGATCGCCAGCGCATTCATCACCTCGACGAGGGTGAGGCCCGCCTTGCTTCCACGGGACGCCGCGCGCACGGAGCGCACCCTAGCCCGAAGTTATCCCCGTTTTCTAGGGCTATTTCGCTATCCTCGGTCCGGATGCTCTTCGGGAGCCGTTTTCGTGCGCCTCGCCAGGCTCTTTGCCAGGCCCCTTGCCGCCAGGCCCTTTGCCGCTCGGCGCGTTCGGTCGCTCTTTCGCTCGCGCTCGCGGGCGGGACGGGCGGTCTCGCAGTCGGGTGCGCCTCCGCACCCATGGCCGCGTCGCCCGGCGAGCGGGTCGTCGTCAACAACACGGTCGTCGTCACGTTCACCGAGCCGCAGGACCGCTTGCCGTTCGACCCACGCGCGGCGCGCCTCCAAGAGGCCACCGCGCAGATGACGCAGATCGCCGGGCATCCGATCGAGCTGAAGTTCGACGCCGCGCTCTTGCCCGAGTGGCGCTCCACCTTCGAAGAGGCGCTTGTCGCCGGCGTCGAAAACGTCGCGCGCGATCTGAGCCAAGCCCAGAAGCGCGAGCCCCGGCTCTTCGCGTTCGGGGCGCCACGCGTGAAACGTGTATTTTGCAAGTACGACGCGCTCGCTCGTGAAGAAAACGTCACGATGGACGCCGCCGCCGGCGAGGTCACCATCGCGATGCCGGCGAAGGGAGAGGCGCTGATCCCGCGCGGCGCGATCTACGCCGCGATGACCGACGCGTTCGCCGCCGATCTCGAGCGCCGCTACGCGCATGTCGACCCTGAACGCGCGGACGATCCGGAGCTCTACTTCGATTGGCTCATCGACCATCATCCCCGCACGGACGCATCCGGTCCGGCGGCGCTCCGCGATTCGAGCCGTGCGACGCAGATCGAGCGCGCGGCGCGCCTCTCGCTGAAGCTGCCGCCGACCGCCGCGCCGAAGCCCGGCGAGAAGAAGAGCCTCACCGCCCGCGTGACCGGGTGGCTCGTCTCCGAGGGAGATTTTTTCGCGAAGGCGTACGCGAACCACCCGGACGACGCGCGGAAGGCGCCGGCGGGCTCGGCGTTCCGCAGAGGTGAGGCCGCGTTCGTTGTATGGCTGAACGCCCGCTTTCCGGCGCTGGACGCCGCCCAGCAACGTGCGGTCCTCAAGATGACCGCGGTGCAGCCGATGAACCGCGATCGCCGCCCGGGCGACGGCGCGCTCATCGCGTTCGCGTACCCGGGCTTCGATTGGCTCGGTCACGCGTTCGGCGTCGTCGACGCATGGATCGCGGCGGGGCATCCGACCGGCCGCGGCCCCGACAGCGACGAGGACCGCCGCGCGCTCTTTGCGGAGATCGTCAGCCCGTATCCGAAGGACGAGAATGGCCGTCGCTCGTCGTGGCAGGGCAGCGACCACGAGCTCTACGAATACGGCCTCGAAATGGGCCCGAAGGAGCGCAAGCGCTTCCTCGACTTCGTCGTCTCCAAACGCGACATCCCGTTCACCGAGGCGACCATGGTGAACGTCCGCCGGCTCCGCGACGGCGACGACACCGTTCGTATGATCTCTGTTTGGCGTAGCTTCGACGGCGACGACGCCACCTGGCGTGCGGCCGCCTCCGTCGTCGGTGAAACGCTCGACGAGGCCGACAAGCCCGTCATCGTCGACGAGCTCGCGCGCGAGTGGAAGGCGTACCCCCAACGCAGGGGCGAGCTCCTCTATCTCTTCGCCCGCGCCGATCGTGACGGCAACGCGGTCGACTGGCCCCGCTTCGCCGCGCAGTCGGGCGCGCCGATCTCGCAGGCGGAATTCTCGGCGTTCGTCGGCTCGAATGTATCCGCGCTCTCGTTCGCCAAGGCCGTCTGGCCCGCGCTCGAGCGCAGGTTTCCGCGCGCCGACGCGATCGTCCCGCGCCTCGACTCGTTCGTCGACGATCCCGTGGTCCGTTATGAGTCATCGTCGAGGCCGGAGTCCTCGCTCCGGGACATCGTCCAGCTCCTGTGCGAAGAGGGTCACCTGGCCGATCTCGCCAAGCTCCACGCCTGGCTCCAATCGCGCGTCGCCTTTCATCCTGGCGACGCGAAGCGGTTCTCGACGTTGCTCGACACCACGCGAGACGGCGCCTGCAAGGTGAAGGCTCCGCCGCCGGTGAAGAAGCCGAAGGGGGCCTCGGGCCTCGTCGACCCGTTCTCGTCGTCTCACCAGACGCCCGCCGCCGACGACGACGGCACGCCGTTCGGCCCGCCCGGCCGCTGATCCGGCGGAAGAGCCAGCTTGGTATCCAAAAGTAGAAGTTAGATACCAAATCGCGAACCGCTCATTTGTTATCTAAAATCGTGTGCTAGATAACAAATGCCATGGCGCTCTTCACGCGACAGCCGCTCCTTGCGCAGACCGCTTATTCGGAGCTGAAACGGCGCGCGGGGGAGCAAGAAGCGGTGCTCCTCGGAACGCCCGGCTCGGTCGACGAGCGGATCGTCAATGGCAGCCGCTTCTTCTATCGGCAGTTCTACGACGCAGAGGGGAAGAAGACCGCCGACTACCTCGGCCCCGTCGCGGGTGAAGGCGCGGCGCGCGCCGAAGGGGTGCGAACGCAGATCGCCCTCGCGAACGAGCTCCTCCGCGACGCGCGTGATCTCGCCCACTACGGCTACGTGCGGGTCGAGCCTCGCACGAGCGCGATCCTCGCCACGCTCGCCAACCACGGCCTCTTCCGCGCGGGGGCGATGCTCGTCGGCTCGCACGCGTACGGGGCCCTCTTGAACGAGCTCGGGGTTCGGGCCGCGGCCTACCTCACCGAGGACGTCGACATCGCGCGTGGCGACCCATTGGCCGTCGCGCTCGAGCCCGGGCAGACCTTCGCGACAATGCTCGAAGCGTCACGCGTGCCGCTCGTCGCCGTCCCTTCGCTCGACCGCAAGGCGCCGCCTACCTCGTTCAAGGTGAAGGGGCCAGGGCGCTTGCGGGTCGATCTCCTCGCCGCCGGCCGCGGCAAAGAGCCATCGACACGCGCGGTGCCGGAGCTGCGGGCGCACGCGACCGCGCTGCCGTATTTTGGCTATCTGCTCGAGGCGTCGCTCGAGGGGCTCGCGCTCGGCAAAGAGAGCGTCGTGCCGGTGCGGCTGCCGACGCCCGAGCGGATGGCGTGGCACAAGATGCTCGTGTCTGAGCTCCGCGGCCC
>CAJDWT010000157.1_pt1 | contig 24754 bp, 19 predicted proteins | sample 7391671 | NCBI WGS metagenome assembly CAJDWT01 (sample SAMEA7055729, study PRJEB34461) | soil metagenome | biome: terrestrial ecosystem; feature: Peninsula; material: soil | place: Antarctica | collected 2016
AGGCCGAGCCCGAGCCCCGTGCGCGTGCGTTTGTCCTCGGCGTGCTGGCGGAACGGATCGAAGATGTGAGGGAGGAGCTGCACGGGGATCGAGCCGCCGTTGTGGACTGCGAGCGTGATCTCGCTCGGCTCGCCTTTGATCGCCAACGTGATCGGCGCGGCCGGGTCGCCATAGCGGAGCGCGTTCGAGAGGAGATTGCAGAGGACCTGATGGATCCGGTCCGAGTCCCAATTTCCTTCGAGCGAGCCCTCGTGGGTGAGGACGATCGAGCGGTCCTTCGCGGCCTGCTCTTGCTCGGCGATCGCGCGTTGGGCGATCGTGAGCGCGTTGGCGTGGGCGCGCTCGATCGGGATACCGACCCCGGAGCGGGCGCGAGAGAGATCGAAGAGGTCGTCGATCATGCGCGCCATGCGCAACCCGCTCGAGCGCACGCGCTCGATGAGGCGCTCGGTCTCCGGATCCTGCGCCTTTTCGGCGAGCAGGCTCGCCGACATGACGATCGAGTTGAGCGGGTTCTTGAGGTCGTGCCCGACGGCGGCGACGAACGTCTCATTCAAGCGGAGCGTCTCTTCGAGCTGCTGGCGCTGCCTGTAGAGCGAGAAGAACGTCGCGGTCTTGTGCTTCAAGATGCCGGGCTCGATCGGCTTGATCAAAAAGTCGACGGCGCCTGCGTCATACCCTTGAAATACACGCTTTTGCTGCGTCGAATCGCCGGTGACGAAGATGATCGGCACGTGGCGCGATCGCTCGGAGCCGCGCATCAGCTCCGCGAGCTCGAAGCCGTCCATGCCGGGCATCTGCACGTCGAGGAGCGCGAGCGCGACGTCGTGCTTCAAGAGGTACTCGAGCGCTTCTTCTCCGGACTGCGCCTTCAAGAGGATGAGGTCGTCGCGCTCGAGAAGCGCTTCCATCGCGATGAGGTTCTCCTCGCGATCGTCGACCAGGAGGAACTTGACGGGCGGAATCGTCGGTTTGGGCGTGGTCATGAAGAACCCTTCGAGGTCAGCACGGCCAAGACGCCGGCGAGGTCGTTCAAGCTTCCGATCAGCTGCGGCTTGGCGAGGGTGATCGCAGCTTGCGGCATCGTGGCCATCTCGGCGGTCGAAGGGTCTTGTACCATTATGAAGCCGCCGGCATCGCGGATCGCTCGAGCGCCGCGGGCGCCGTCCTCGCTCGCGCCCGTCAGGACGATGCCGACCAGATCCACGCCGTACGCTTCGGCAGCGGTCTCGAAGAGCACGTCGATGGCGGGGCGCGAGAAGTTCACGGGGTCGTCGACCGTCAAGCTGAACGTGCCGTCGGCGTCGACGAGCAGATGATAGTCCGACGGTGCGAACCAGATACCCGGCTCGATCGCCTGCTTGTCGAGCGGCTCGCGGACTGGGACGAGGCACCGGCTCGCGAAGAGCTCGACGAGGAGGCTCGGCTTTCCCGCCGGCACGTGCACCACCACGATGACGGGGATCGCGCAGGGCGGCGAAATCGCCGGGAGGAGCTCGCTGAGCGCGCCGATCGCGCCGGCAGACGCACCAATGACGACGGCTCTGGTCTTCGTCGGGAGGTCTCGTGGCTTCAGCATCGCTGGTACCATTTCTCAACGCGGGCGAGCTCGGTGAAGGACTCCACGTGCGGGGAGAACTGTAGGGTCTCGCGCGAGCCGAGACCGAGAAATCCGCGGCGACAGAGGGCGTCGCGAAAGAGGCCGATCGCCCGCGCCTGGAGCTCTTTGTCGAAGTAGATGAGCACGTTCCGGCAGGTCACCATCTGGACCTCCGCGAAGACGTTGTCGGTCGCCAAGCTGTGATCGGAGAAGACGACGTTCTGGCGCAACGTCCGGTCGAAGACCGCGTTGCCATAGCGCGCGGTGTAGTGCTCCGAGAGCGAGCCTTTTCCACCCGAGGCTTTGTGATTTTCATGGAACGTCGGCATGCGGTCGAGCGCAAAGAGGCCAGCTTCGGCCTTGACGAGCGCGTCGGGGTTGATGTCGGTCGCGTAGAGGATCGATTTTTGGAGCAGCCCTTCTTCGCGAAGGAGGATCGCGATCGAATAGACCTCTTCGCCGGTGCTGCAGCCCGCGACCCAGAACTTCAGCGAAGGATACGTGCGGAGATCGGGCACGATCGTCTCGCGCAGCACCTTGAAGAACGCCGGGTCGCGGAACATCTCGCTGACCGGCACGGTGATGTACTGGAGCAGCTTCGTGAACGACGGCGGATCGTGGAGCACGCGCTCTTGCAGCGCCGACACAGTGCGGCAATCGAGATTTGTCATCGCCACGCCGATCCGGCGTTTGAGTGAGACCATCGAGTAGCGACGGAAGTCGTAGTGGTAGCGCAAGAAAATCGCTTCCAGGAGGAGCCGCACCTCGATGTCGGTACCGGATGTCATGACGAGCTCTCAGCCCACCCTCATCTTGGGCATCCACACGCGGAGGAGCGAGAGGAGCATTTCGACGTCGACGGGCTTGGTGATGAAGTCGTTCGCGCCCGCCTCGAGGCAGCGCTCCTGGTCGTCTCTCATCGCTTTGGCGGTGAGCGCGACGATCGGTAGCTTGGCCCACTTCGACTCTTTGCGGATCTCGCGCATGCAGGTGAGGCCGTCCATCTCCGGCATCATGATGTCCATGAGCACCAGGTCGACGTTGGGTGTCTTGGCGAGGACCTCGAGCGCTTCGCGACCGTTGCGCGCCACGACGACCTTCGCCCCTTTCGGCTCGAGAATGTTCGAGAGCGCGAAGATGTTCCGTACGTCGTCCTCGACGATCATGATCTGGCGACCGTCGAAGAGCTCTTCGCGATCGCGCGCCTCTTTCAGCATCCGCCTTCGTTCGGGCGGCAGATCGGACTCGACGCGGTGGAGAAAGAGCGTGACCTCGTCGAGCAGGCGCTCGGGTGAGCGCGCGCCCTTCACGATGATGGAGCTCGAGTACTTGCGGAGATGCGTCTCTTCCTCCTGCGTCAGCGAGCGGCCGGTGTAGACGATGACGGGGGGGAACGACGTCTGGTCCCCCATGCCCATCTTCTCGAGCAGCTCGAAGCCGGTGGCATCGGGGAGCGTGAGGTCGGTGACGACGCAGTCGAAGGTGCGGCTCGCCAGGGCCTCGAGCGCTTCTCTCACGCTGCCGACCGCGGTGATCTCGACGTCGGTGCCGCCGAGGAGGAGCGAGAGGCTCTCGCGTTGGATCTGGTCGTCCTCGACGATGAGCAAGCGGCGAATGCTGTCCGAGAAGCGTTCTTCGAGCTTCTCGAACGCGGCCTTCAGGTCCTCGCGCTTCACCGGCTTGATCAGGTAGCCGAGCGCGCCCATCGAGAGCGCGGCTTGCGAATGGTCCGCCTCGGAGACGACGTGCACCGGGATGTGACGCGTGGCCGGATCGCGCTTCAAACGATCGAGGACCGAGAGCCCGGTGTGGTCGGGCAAGTTCACGTCGAGGAGCACGGCGTCCGGCAAGTACTTGCGCGCCATCGCCAGCCCGACGTCCGCGTGGTGGGAGACGAGCGCCTGGAAGCCGCTCTCGTGCGCGAGATCGATCAAGATTTGCGCGAAGGACACGTCGTCCTCGACGACGAGCACCGTGCGTTTGCCGACAGCGAGCGCGGAGCGATCGTCAGCGATCGAAGCTTCGGGGATGTCTTGCGTGGGGCGACCGGACGCGGCCAGTCGCGGCTTGGCGTCGGCGCGCTGCGAGGACGCAAACGGACGGGGCGCCTCGTTCGGATCTCGCGCGGGCTCGCGATAGACGAGCGGCAACGTGAGAGTGAACGCGCTTCCTTTTCCGGGCGTGCTCTCGACTATGAGATCTCCGCCGAGCAGCTTCGCGTAGTCGCGCGCGATCGAAAGACCGAGGCCCGTCCCGCCATATTTGCGCTGGATCGTCGCGTCGACCTGACGGAATGCCTCGAAGATCGACGCTAGATGCTCCTCCTGAATTCCGATGCCGGTGTCCGCGACCCGGAAGCGCACCGTCGCGCCGTCCGACGGTCCGACCGTCAGCGTGACGTGCCCCTTCTCCGTGAATTTGAGCGCATTCGAGATCAGGTTCTTCAAGATCTGCGCGAGCCGGAGCGAGTCGGTCTCGATGACCTCGGGCGCGCCGGGCTCGAGCGACACCACGAACGCGAGGCCGCGCTCCTTCGCGACCGGCTCGAACGTGCGCTCGAGGCTCGACGTCAGGCGCTCGATCGGCACCGCGCCGGCGTGGACCTCGGTCTTGCCGGCCTCGACCTTGGAGAGATCCAAGACGTCGTTGATGAGCACGAGGAGATCGTTGCCCGCTTGGTAGATTGTGGACGCGAACTTCACCTGCTCCTCGGTGAGGTTGCCGTGCTTGTTGTCGGCGAGCAGCTTGGAGAGGATGAGCGAGCTGTTCAGCGGGGTGCGGAGCTCGTGGCTCATGTTCGCGAGGAACTCGGACTTGTAACGGCTCGCGCGCTCGACCTCGGTCGACTTCTTGACGACGTCTTGCTGCGTCGCCACGAGGGCGTGCGCTTGCTCCTCGAGGCGCTGGTTGGTGACCTCGAGCTCCTCTTGCCGCATCTCGACCTGCGCGTGCGCTTCGCGAAGCGCGATCGAGCGTTCTTCGAGCTCTTCGTTCGCGACGCGGAGCTCTTCTTGTTGGGTCTGGAGCTCTTCGGACTGACGCTGCGACTCTTCGAACAGCTCGCGGAGACGCATCCGATTTTCGGTCGTGCGGATCGCGATCCCCATGCCTTCGGCCAGCCGATCGAGCAGCTCGATCGCGCGCCCCGGCATCTTTCCGAGGAACGCGAGCTCAATGACTCCGTACGTGACCCCTTCGGCGACGGCAGGGACAATGACGACGGACCCGGGCGCGTGCTTGCCCGTGCTCGACTCGATGTCCAGATATCCTTCGGGGACCTCGTCGAGATGGACGATCTCCTGTGAGGAGGCGGCGCGACCGACGAGGGTACCTTCGAGGTCGATCTCGTTCAGATCCCCGCTCGTTCCGAGCTTCGCGCGACGCTTCCACTTGCCGGCGTCGCGCGAATAGAAGTTACCGACCGTCGCATCGAGATACGGCGCCAGCGTCTCGAGCGCGCGCGTCCCGAGCTGTTCGAGCGTCAGCTCTCCGCGCATCTTCTCGGCGAGCTTCACCGTGCCGGCGGCGACCCAGTCACGATCTTCGATCGCCTTGCGCGTCTCCCGCTCGGTCGCGAGCGCGACCCCGTAGGTCTTGGAGATCGCGGTGAGCTGCGAGCGCGAAACGGTGACGATGAGAAAGGCGGCGACGACGAAGAGGCCGACGAGGAAGTACCACGTGCTCGTCCGCGACGCGGTCGCGGTCGAGACGCGCTCTTGCCGGACGTCGAGCTCGGCCGCGAGCAAGCCGTCGAGCGCGGAGCGGACGTCGTCCATCTCGCTCTTGCCGAGCTTCATCTCTTCGTTGGTGCGCAGGAGCTCGATCGATTTGTGGTCGACGTCGCCGGCGCCGTTCGACCAGGCGACGTAGCGCTTACGGACAGCGCTCACGCGCGTGACTTGCGCGGGGTTGTCGCGAACGAGCACATCGAGCTCGTCGAGCGTCTTGAGCGGATTCGCGAGCCGGTAGGGTTGCAAGAAGAGAGGATTGCCGCTGACGAGGTAGCCGCGGAGGCCGGCCTCTTGATCGATGATTTGCTTGGCGATCTCGTTCGTCTTGCCAACGGCCTCGTCGGAGTGGTCGACCCAGTGGGTGTCCTCCGTCATTCGCTCGATCTGCGCGCCGAGAATCACGGCGACGAGGATCAAGAGGGCGATGGGGATGACGAGCGCGATGGTGAGACGGCGGCTCAGCGCTTGGCTCTGACTTTGCGGCAACGAGGCTTCGGCCACGTACTCTCCTGCCTTCGAGGCGACTCTTTTTTCGGGGTGCCGCCGATTTAGCAAACGGCGAGCCACGAAGCCTAACGGTGAAATTCGACGGCGAACGCGGGGAAATGCGCGCCGTCAGGTTGGGCTTAAAAGTCATTATGTGTCAAAAGTCCATGCCTGAGCTCACGTGACATGACCGCATTGAAGCTGCGCCGAGCGTTCGTTGTTCTGCTTCTTCTCAGTGCGGCGGCGCTCCCACTCGCGTGCAGCAGCACGAACGAAGAGGACACCGGCTCGACCGGCGAGGCTTACACCGACGACTGCCCCAAGAACGTCGTGCTCGGTCTCGACGTGTACGACGGCCAAGGGAAGATCGATTGGGCGCGCGTGAAGTCGGGCGCGCTCGTCGACGGTGGCGACGGCGGGCCCGGCCGCGCGTTCGCCATCATCAAGGCGACGCAGGGCACGTACAACCAGCAGGACACGTTCGTCTACAACTGGACGGAGGCAAAGAAGGCGGGCCTCTTGCGGAGCGCGTACCACTTCTTCGACCCGACCAAAGACGGCGTCGCGCAGGCCAATTACTTCCTCGCGATGGTGGGCTCCGACCTCGGCGAGCTCCCGCCCACGCTCGACATCGAATGTCCGACGAGCGCGACGCAGTCGGCCGCGAGCAAGAGCTGTGAGTACACGGGCAACTCGGGGTGGGTCGATCCCGCGGTCATGAAGACGCGCATCTTCGCCTGGCTCGACACTGTCGAGAAGGCGACGGGCAAGAAAGCACTCATCTACAGCTATCCGTCGTGGTTCGGCACGCTCGGCTTCACCGACGCGAAGCTCGCGGACTACCCGCTCTTCATCGCCACCTACGACACGTGCGCGGCGGTCCCGGCCCCCTGGACGACGACGGTGTTCTGGCAGTACAGCGCGTCGGCGACCGTCCCAGGAATCGCCGGCATCAAGAGCGTCGATGTCGACAAATTCCTGGGTACGCCGGACGAGCTCACGACCTTCGCATTCGGTCCCGCGGACGCGGGCTCGGACGCCGGGGAGCCGCCGCCCTCTGTCGTCGATGCCGCGGTCGTTCCACCTGCGACCTTCGATGCAGGTTTCGGGGTGAGCGCCGAAGCGCCGCCGCCGAGCGACGACGGCGGGTGCGGCTGCGAAGCGGTCGGCGCGAAATTGAGCCGAAATGCCGGTATCTTCGGGCTGTTTGGCGCGCTCGGCCTCGTCGTCGCACGCAGACGCCGCCGCCGTTAGAGCGGTAGCGACGCCTTGCTGCGCCGAGCGGCACGGTCCTGATTGGCCCCGACCGACGACGAACGCGGACGACGAAGTGGTGTAGCGTGGCCGGCATGCTCGTCCCTACGTCGAGCGCGCTCTCTTCATGATCCTCGACTCGCACGCCAAGCCGAGCGCCGACAACGGCACGCCCGAGGAAGAGCGCCGGCGCCTTCACAAAGACCGCGAGGAGCTCGAGCGCACGCAGCGCAAGACCATCGGCGTGCTCGCGCTCATGGCCGTCGGCGTCATCGTCTGGATCGCGAGCCCGGTCGCGGTCGGCATTCTCCTCGGAACGCTGATCGCGTTCACGATGCAGCCTCTCTACGAGCGTTGGAAGACGCGCATGCGCCCTGCGCTCGCCGCGATCGCGACCGTGGCCATTTCCGCGCTTGCTCTCGTCGTCGCGTTCGGCGGCCTCGGTTGGCTCTTCGTCAGCAAAGGCACGACCCTCGCGCGCCAGGGTATCGACGCCGTGAACGACGCGGGCGGAGCGGACATTGTCGAGGAGATCGGTCGCGTCACGTCGCGTTTCGGGATTCCGCCCGAGCACATCAAAGAGCGGCTTCGCTCGATCGCCGGCGCCGCCGCCGAGCGCGCGGCCTCGATCGCCGAGCGCATCTTGGCCACGACCGCTGCGACGCTCCTCGGGCTCTTCTTCGCGATCCTCACGATGCACTTCATCCTCCGCAACTGGGAGAAGCTGATCGCGCAAGCCCAAGACGCGTTCCCGATCCGGGCCGACTACACGATCGCCCTCTTCGAAGAGTTTCGGAGCGTCGGCCGCACCACGCTCCTCGGCACGGTCGTCACCGGCTTCGCGCAAGGGTTGCTCGCGACGATCGGTTACTGGATTTGTGGCGCTCCGCAGCCGCTGTTCTTCGGTGCGCTCACCGCCGTCGCGTCGCTCATTCCTGTTGTCGGCACGATGCTCGTCTGGGTGCCGGTCGGCGTCGTTTTGATCCTCACGCAGCACACCGCGGCGGGCGTCGGCGAGCTCGTCTGGGGCGCGCTCCTCATCGTCGGCGCGAGCGACTACATCATCCGACCGCGGCTCGTCGGCGGCGACGGCGAGATGCCCGTCCTCGTCACCTTCACCGCGCTCTTCGGCGGCGTCGAGGTCTTCGGCTTGAAGGGGCTCATCGTCGGACCCGTGCTCATGGCGCTCGGGATCGCCGTCTTACGGATCTATGCGCGTGAGATGCGTGACCGTCGACAGCGCCACGCGATGCTGCACGTCATCGACGTCGTAAAGTAGCAACGTGGCGTGCCCGTAGCACTTTTGCGACGCAGCCGCGGCCAGCGCGAGCGTCGAAATACGCGAATTGGGCGCCATTTCGGTCGGCGCGCCGTTGGCACCATCTGCGCATAGGAGCGCTCTCACACTCACAAGGAGAACGACTCATGAATACACAAACGAAGGATCCGAGCTGGTGGACCAAAGACGACACGTCGGGTTGGGACAAGGTCAAGGACGCGTTCAAGCGTGACTGGGAGCAGACCAAGGCCGATCTCTCGGGCAAGCACGCGGGTCATGACCTCAAGCAGAGCGCAGGCGACACGGCCAAGCAGGCGGCCGGCAAGGAGGCGATTCCGCCGACGAACGTACCGAACCCGACGTTCGACAAGTACGAAGCGGCGCTCCGTTTCGGCTATGGCGCGCGCACGCACCATCCGAAGTGGAACGACGACGTCGAGAAGCAGCTCTCGAAGGACTGGACCGCGAGCGGTCATCCTTCGAAGTGGGACGAGGTGAAATCCTACGTGAAGCACTCCTGGACGAAGTCCACGCACTGAATCGAGCCGAAGGATTCGACGGCGCCGGGCTTTTATGGCCGTGGCGCCGTCTCGTTTTTCTCGCCTCAGGCAGAGCCAGAAGCCGTTCGATTCGAAGCGGCGACCGAGCTCTTTGCTCCCGTCAGGGCACGTGTCCCAGCCGGCGGCGCCTTGCGAGATCGCGGTGCCGTTCGTGGCAGCGTACAGGCTGCCGGCGTCGGCGACGACGTTGCCGAGGTAGAACGTGCGCGCGCGGAGATCTTTGCGAACGCACAAGAAGAAGCCGTTCGACTGGAAATCGCGGCCGTCGTCGACGTAGCCGGTCGGGCAGGCATCGGTCCAACCGCGCGTACCGATCGTCGCCGCGCCGAACGCCGAGTCGACGACAGCAAAGGTGCCGGCGTCAGCCCGGACGGTACCGACGTACGCCTCCGCGCCGGGGGCACCGTCACCGATTGGGCCGTGGAGATGAATCAAGGCGCCGTCCGCGGCGGCGAGCGAGACGTGCACCTTCGTGCCGTTCGTGTCGGTACCGAGGACGGTCATCGGCGCGAACGCTCCGGTCGCGACGTCTAGCGCTTCGGGCCCGCGCGCGGTCGCCGGAACGTAGACGTCGGTGTCGACCGCGTTCGTGTAGTCGCGGTTGGCGAGGAAGACGTACTCGTCGGCGCCGGCGTTGACGGTGAACGTTCCGACTGTCACCGGCGATTGGTTCGGCACATACGCGTGCGCGAAGGCCGGACGGGGCTGCGTTCCCGGCGGGAGACCGCCCCCGTGGAAGACCGATGTCGACGACGCGACCGAGAGATACTTTCCCCACGCCGCGAGCTTGGCGTTGATGCGCGTGGCTTCGGCGTATTGGCTCGTCTCGTTGCCGTTCGGATCAATGAGCCCGGTGCCGAAGCTCTCCGAGGCCTGGGGCGGCGTCCAGTAGGTGAAGTACGAGACGCCCGCCGCGCCGTACGCGAGGCTCTCGGTTCCTTCCCAGAGCTTCTCGTTCTCGCTCGTCGCGCGATGGCCGTTGTACGAGATCGATTGGATGAACTGGAAGAACGGCGTCTTCGCGGCAACGGCGTGCGCGCGCACGACCTCCATGTCGGCGAAGAAGCCATTCATGTCGGTGCCGTTCGACAGAAAGGGGTAGTAGTCCCAGCTGATGAGCAAGGGCTTCACGGTCGTCACGAACTGATTGACGTAGTCGTCGTACGAGGTCGTGCCGAGCTGCCCAGCGCTCGCGTAATTCGGGAGAAGGTTCGTGTACGCGAAGTGCGCCGGGTCGAGCGCGGCGAGCTTCGTCTGCACGGCGGCGATGTTCGCGAACCCGCCGACGCCCGGCTCGTCGCCGAGAAAATAGCCGTCGAGCGACTTCGACTTCGAAAAGTCGCTCACCGCGGCTTGAAGATTCGTGTCGACGTCGGTGCCCGCGAGCGCGGCGGCGATCCGCGCGTCGGTGACGAGGACGGTCACTCCCGCTTTTTCGGCGTACTCGAGCAGCTTTGCGTTGTAGTCGGCGGCGAAAGGACCGCTGCAGCCGCCGCCGATCGAGGTGAGCCCCGCCTTCGCGGCCTCGTCCATCCGGGCCTGCGTGACCTGGTCACCCGGGAGGCCACACCACGAGCCGATCCGAAATTTTCCGGTCGGGAGTGGAAGGTCCGCCGCGCCGTCGTTGGTGATGATGGCGCCGTCCGCAAGCGCACTGCCGTCGCCGATGGCCTGCCCTCCATCAGGAGTAGGTCCGGGCGTGTTGCCGTCGTCGCTGCTCGAGCTCCCGCAGGCGAGGAACGGGATCGTGAGCGCGATCGAGCAGACGAGCGCGGCTTTGATCACGACGGCCTCTTCGTGTTTCGACGGCGCGCTCCGACGAGGGCGAGGCCGAGGGCGAGGCCGAAGAGACCGAGCGACGAGTCGCTCTTCGTCCCTACCGTCGTGCAACCGCAGCCCGAGTCGTCGTCCGCGCTCGCATTCGCCTGGGCCGAGCCGCCCGCGCTTCCGCCCACGCCGCCGGTCCCGCCGTCGCCGACGACGCCGCCGCCTTGCGGAGCGGTCTTGAGCGGTTGCAGACGCGCGCCGCCGTAGCGGATCGTCGAATAGTACTCGGCCGTCCCCCAGCCTTTCGGGTCCGACCACTCAGGGCCGACGACAGGCGCACCGAACGCGGTCCCGGTCGAGAGCGCGCATTGAATGCCCGCCCAGCCGCGCGCGCACACGTCGTCTTTTCCGTCATCGTCGAGATCAGCGAAGCCCACCGTCGAGCTGAACTCGTCCGGGTCCCAGCCTTGGGCTGTCGACCAATCGGGTCCGACGATCTCGGTCGGGAACCCTTTGCCGTCAGAGACCTCGCAGACGATGCCGTTGCCGCCGCGCGCGCAAAGATCAGCCTTGCCGTCGCCGTTGACGTCCGCGGTCTGGATGGTCGTGTAGTACTGCGAGGCGTTCCAGCCCTTCGCGTCGCTCCATTCCGGCCCTTTGAGCTCGGTCGGGAAGCCGGTGCCGTTCGACAACTCGCACACGACGCCCACCGCGGCGCGACCGCACACGTCCGCTTTGCCATCGCCGTCGACGTCGGCCCAGCGAATCGTCTCCATGTACTCCGGCTTGCTCCAGCCCGCGGCATCGCTCCACGCAGGTCCTGCGAACGGAGTACCGAATGCCGCGCCGTCGAACGTGCTGCACGTGATGCCGTCGCCGCTGCGCGCGCAGAGATCCATCCGTGCGTCGCCGTTCACGTCGGCGAGCTCGATCGTCTGGTAGTACTGCGGCTTGTCCCATCCTGCGGCGTCGGTCCAAGCCGGGCCGGCGATCTCGGTCGGGAAGCCGGTGCCGTTCGACAGCTCGCAGACCATGCCGGTGGCGGCGCGCCCGCACACGTCGGCCTTGCCGTCGCCGTTCACGTCGGCGAAGCGGATCGTCGAGTAGTACTTCTCGGCGTTCCAGCCGTTCGCGTCGCTCCACGCCGGTCCCCGAATCTCGGACGCGAAGCCGTTGCCGTTGGAGAGCTCGCAGACGATCCCTTTGGCGTCGCGCGCGCACAGATCGCCCTTGCCGTCGCCGTCGACGTCGGCGCCTTGGATCGTGAGGTAGTACTCCGGCTTGTTCCAGCCGGCCGCGTCGCTCCACGCCGGGCCGTTCACGACAGTCGGCGTCGTCGCGCCCTTCGCCGTGATGCTGCACGTGATTCCGTCGCCCGCGCGTCCGCACGTGTCGGTGTAGCCGTCGCCGTTGATGTCGACCGCGCGCTTGTGGACGAGCACCGGGTATTGAGGGCCGCCCGAGCTCGCGAGCGCCTGCAGCTGCGCGAGCGTGCCGTTGAAGACGTCGTGGTCGAGCTTGCCGTTACCGTCGGAGTATTGCCAGATGACCCAATTGGTCCAACCGATCGGAACCGACGGGCACGTGGCGCCGTAGTTCGCGATCGCGAGCGGATACTTTCCGAAGCCGGAGCCGAGGTTCGTCTCGAGGAACGAGCCGTAGCTGTAGACGAACGGGCGCTTGCCGGTTCCAGCCTCGACGAGGTCGAGCCAGTGTTGTGCTTTGGTGCGGATCGTCGCCGGCGATTGGCCGCCGGTCACCTCGATGTCGAGCATGGCCGGGAGATCACCGGGACCGAGCTTGCCGACCTTCGCGATCACCATGTTGGCTTGCGCGACCTCGTCCTGGCCGGGCTCGAAGAATTGGTACGCGCTGCGGAGGATGCCCGCGGACTTCATACGCGCCCAGTTGCCGTCGAACTGGGAGTCGCCGCTGTTCACGCCGTCCGAGATGCGCGCTATCCCGAACTGCACGCCGGTGCCCGCCCACGTGAATGCGCCCTGATAGATCGACACGTCGTAGCCCTGAACCGGGCCGTTCGTCTTCGCGCCGCAGACCTTGGTGAGCGCCTCTTCGTCCGACGAGGAAGCGGCGTAACCGTCGCCCGCAGAGTGGTCGTCGCTGCCCGAGCAACCGGCAAGGAGCGCGAAACCGAGGAATACGAGATGACGAGAACGCATGACGATGGACTCCGTAGCAGTCGAACGAGGAAGTGCGGCGCCAATGAACCGTAGACTGACGCCACCCTCGATGCCGTCATTTTCTTCGAGAAATCGTGGTCTCGATGACAGGATCGCTGTCACTCGCGAGATCGCGAAGGGTCGCGAGAATTTTCGCGAGATGGAGAAACCTGGATCCACCAGGTTTCGTGATCAAATCGTGTAGGAGCGCTCTTGACGGGGCACCTTCCGTGCGCGACACCCTCGCGCATGCGCTACGCAGCTTGGCTCGCCTTCGCGGTTTCTTCTTCGATGCTCGCATCTTCTGCGTGCGGTGGTGACTCGGCGGGCGTCGCAAACGACGAAGACGCCGGTGGGAGCAACACCCCTGACGCCGCCAGCGACGCCGGCTCGACGAGCCAGGACTCGGGCACCGTGACCGACTCCGGCACGACGCCGAAGGACTCCGGCGCGCCGACGACGGACTCCGGCACCGTGAATTTCCCCTGTCAGGCGACTCCGCTTCCCACGACTGCACCCGCGACGCTCACCGTCGCGGGCGGCGTCGTCGACCAAGGCGCGAGTGGTCAAAAGCCGATCTCGGGCGCAACGGTCGACGGGTACGCCACGCAAACCTCGACGACCTCGATCGCGTCGACGACGTCGGGCCCGACCGGCGCTTTCTCGCTCGACCTCACGACCGGCGGCATTCCCCTCGACGGCTACCTCAAGCTCTCGAAGGCGGGCGAGCTCGACACGTACCTCTATCCGAACCAGCCGCTCGTCGCCGACCAGGCGAAGCTCGCCGGTGTCATGGTGACGTCGGGGACGTTCTCGGGCCTCGCCCTTCTGGCCGGGGTGACGCAGGAGCCGGCGAAGGGCTTCACAGCCGTTGCTGTCCTCGACTGCTCCGGAGCCTCGGTCGCGGGCGCCATCGTGACGACGTCGGCAGGCGGAACGACGAAGTACAACGGTACGGCCGGCCCTTCGAGCACCGCGGCCGCGACCGGTGTCGACGGCCTCGCGTACGTCTTCAACATGACGCCTGGAGACGCCACGGTGATGGTCACGGTCGGTGGCAAAGCCTACCGCACGCACCACATCTTCACGCGCACCGGCGCGTTCACGACGACGCTCGCCACGCCCTGAGCGGTTCGCCGCGCGTTCACCGTCGCGCAAGCTTCTCCGGTCTCTTTCCCTTTCGCACCGCGCCCACCACGGGCGCGTAGGAGAGCTCTTCGCGCGCGTCGACCGCGCGGAGAAGGAGACCGCCGCGGCTCATGTCGCCACGGCCGACGAAGGCGGACGGAAAGAGGAGACGCGCGCCGAGGACGTCGACCAGCGTAGCGACGTATTTGTCGCTCGCGATGCTTCCGAGCAGCACCACGTCTTCTTCGAAATCGAGTGCAGAATACACCCGCCTTACGTCGCGCTCGAACGGCTCACGGAAGACGGGCGGTCCTTCGGCGAGATCTATCGCGGCGAACGCGTGGAGGTCGTCGAGCGTGACGACTGTCGTCGCCGGGACGAGCCCTCGATTCGGCGTGATGACGAGCACGTCGTCGAGCGCGAGCGCGAACGCGGACGCGTAGGCGAGCTTGCCGCGGAAGTAGAGGGCGCTCACGAAGCGGTAGACGTCGCCAATCGACACGCCGCCGTCCTCGTGGAGCGCTTTGGCGACCGGGAACATCGACGCGGGTGCGAAGAGCTGCTTTCCGCGCGCACCGTCGAGCCGCGCGGGGGAGAGCACGAAGACGCGACGTCGCTCCACGACGCCAAGATGCTTCTCCACCGAGCCCTCCGCAACGGTCACGGATGTGGCGTTCGTGCATCGCAACCCAAGCGATAGATGCAGCTGAAACGCGGGTGCTTCGTGTGGCCTGAGGCTTGCGATCAAGAAGGCGTACCCCGAACAAGGAGACGCCTCATGCTTCCCAACGACCCCCCGCATCAGAAACCGAATCCCGGTGACGCCGATCGGGCCGAGACCGAGCTGAAGACGAGGCCCGCAGCGCCAAACGTGCCGACGAGACCCGCAAGCCCGCGAAGTAGTCAGCCTGCGCGCCGGAGGTCCGCCAGCATCGTGCGAGCGATCACCCCGCGAGCAGGCGACTCGGCGCGCGCAAGCGTGAATGCGTCGTCCTCCGTCGCTACGATCTTCAGCGTGTAGACCGGAGGGCGGAGCCACGTGATGGCCTTCACCACCGCCCGCACCATTTTCGACTTCGAGACGAGCGCGATCGTCGCGAGCGGGGGCGCCCCGGCACCTATCTCTGCGATCTCACGGCGCCAACGCGCGTTCGGATCTTCGCTCTTCGGATCGATGACCTGCAACGCGAACGGTGAATGGTGATTCGCGAGCACCTTCGTGACCTCGGTGAGCGCGTCGCAGTACGCGCGCCAATCGGCGTCAGAGTTCGGCCCCGGCGTGAAGAGCCAGACCGCGAGGCCATGCGAAGCGTCGAGCGAGCCGCGAAACATCCGTCTTCAAATGTACTCGGAAGACCTATCGCACGCGTCGAGCATGCTCACAAATGTCTCAGAAGTTGTCGCCCGAGAAGCGGAGAAAGACCACGGAGGCGTTGGCGGTCGAGGGGTCGAGCACGATCGCGCCATCGGTAGAGGTGCCGTTTTGGTAATGCACGTCGTGGCAGCCGTTGTGCTGGTCGTAGCCCGTGCAAAAGATGGAGACGTGCGTCGTCGCGGCGAGGAGCCCTTCGAGCTGCGCGGCGACCGCGCTCGGCTTCGCGAGCAGCAGGCTCGGCGAATGCACGCCGACGCTTTTGTAGCCGAGCGAATCGGCGTCGTGCCAGCCTTCGGACCACACGCCGCCGGGGATGTCGATCGACTGCTTGTCGACGCCGACCTCGTCACTCGACTTTCCGATGTCGACCGCGACGTCGTACACGTCACCGCTCACCTCGACCTGGAGATGAATGTGGCTGTCGTCACCGTTGCAAGCAGGGCTTGCGCCTTGACCGACGACGTACACGAGCGTGCCGTCGAGCCGACCGTAGCTCGTGCTGACCGCCGTCCCGTTTTGCTTCGACAGCGGCGTGCACGACGAGTTGCGACCCGCCGAGCCCGCATCGCTCGTCCCTCCTCCTCCTCCACCGCTGTCGCCTCCGGTGCTCGCGCCGCTGTCGTCGCTCGTCGTGCCCGCGTCGGAGCTCGCTCCGCCTCCACCGTCGTCGCCGCTGCCCGACGCCGCCGAGCCGTCTCCTGCGTCTGCTGTCGTGCCTCCGCATGCAGCGAACACGAGCGCCGATGCGAAGGCCGAGATGAGGAGCGCGCGATGAAGCTTCGACGATGCGAAAGGCTCGGGCATGGACACGTCTCCGAGCGCGCGGATCTCCCGGCGCTCCTCCGAAACCATGTCACGCGGCAGCCCACGCGATCCTCAATTCGTCGGCATCGCAAGCGCATGGGGCCTCGCGCCGCACTCCCGATCCGCCGCAGTCGCATGCTGGCCCACGTGCGTGTGAGCAACCGTGGCGGACGACCTTTGCGGAGAGGGCGGGATTCGAACCCGCGGATCCCTTGCGGGATCGCGTGCTTAGCAAGCACGTGCCTTAGGCCACTCGGCCACCTCTCCATACTGCTCAAAATGAAGCCGGCGACGAATAGCGCACCTTCCGAGCTCCGTAAAGCCACCGCTGACATTCGTCCGGTCGCGACGATCTCGTCTCCCCCGTCCCCTCATGCGACGGCGTTGGTCCCCACGCCGGACGCCCCGCGCGGAGCAGGCTCGCAGGAACCGAGCTGAGCTTAGAAATACGTGTAGCCGAAGGTCACGACTGTCGTCTGCGTCTTGCCCTCGAGGAAAAAATCGTGGCGCGCGGCGAGCGTGAAGTAGCCCGGGTTGCAGCAGCGGCCGAGGGTCGCGATGATCTCGGGTGAGAGCGACGCGCGGAGCGGCTCCTTGCCCACGAGCTCGATGGTCGAGCCCATGCCCGCGCCGATGCCGAAGTACCACTCTGTGGGGTGCCACATGAAACGCGCGCCGGGCCTGACCCAGAACGTCACGGGCTTCTCGGCATAGAAGCCGGGCTCGACGAGCAGGCGCAGCGGCTTGTACTTGCGGATGTCGTAGCTGCCCTTCTGCCGCGTGCACCACGCCGCCGGGCCGATCGGGATCGACCACGGCCAGGAAAAACCGATCGCGGGATTCGCGCCGCGAAGGAGGGCGTCGAGATGCGGGACGAACGTCGCGAGCAAGAGCTGACCGCTGTCGCTGTCGAGCTGCGTGAGCGGCGACCACGGCGCGCCGAGGAACGTCTTTCGCTCCTCGTACTTGTACGGCACCGGCGGCTGGCTCTTCTCCCAGACGTGCATGTCGTGCTGATTCTTGTCTTCGAACGCGCTGCAGCTTCCGACCCCTTCGTAGGTATCGAGCGTGTCGTCGGCGCCTTCGACCTTGCCGTCGGGTGACGGTCCTTTGTCTTTGTCGCCTTCACCAGCAGCGTCTTTGCTCGGCTCCGCCGGCGCCGGCTCGGTCGCCGCTGGTTGCGCGGGGATTGCTTCTTTTTCAGGCGTTTTGTCGCTCGCGACCGTGCTCGCTGAGCCCTCCTCGGGTGGCGTTTCGGCGGCCGGAGGCGGCGCGGGCTTCTTCTTCTTCGGTGCGGCGAGCGCGGTGGTCGCCACCGAGAGCGACAAGACACCAGCGAGCGTTCGAACGAGCCGTTGCATGACGGCGCTCGCGTGAGCGCGCGTTCGACGGTACACCGCCGGCAGATGCCCACGCTCGACAAAAGCGGAAAGCGGAAGAAGCTCGTCGTTCTGCACCGCGAGCTCGCGGCATGCAAAGCGTGCCCGCAGATGATCGGCCCGGTCGTGCACGGTCCGCCGATCGTGAGCGCCATCTACCTCCTCGGCCAAGCGCCCGGTCCGCATGAAGGGAGGATCGGAAAGCCGTTCGCGTGGACCGCCGGCAAGACGCTCTTCAAGTGGTTCGACGAGCAAGTCGGCATCGACGAGGCGACGTTCCGCGAGTCGATTTACATGAGCGCGGTCGCGCGCTGCTTCCCCGGCAAGGCGAAGGGGGGCGGCGATCGGAGGCCCGCGCCCGACGAGATCGAGCGCTGCGAGGCCTACGTCCGCGGCGAGGTCGAGATCTTGGAGCCCAAGCTCGTCATCCCCGTCGGGTCGCTCGCGATCTCGCGCGTGCTCGGAGATTTCGGCAAGCTCGACGGCGTCGTGGGCACCCAGACGCGCGCGCCATTCCACGGAGTTATGACCGACGTGATCGCCCTTCCACATCCGAGCGGCGCGTCGACGTGGCATCGCGTCGAGCCTGGAAAAACGCTGCTTTCGAAGGCGCTCGGGCTCCTTGCCGCGCATCCTGAAATTCGAAAGTTGAAGCGCGCGCCGTAGTGTCGGCCTCGAGGGAGCGGCGTATGCTCTCCCGCCATGGCGACTGTCACGTGGAGCTTCCCCACCCAAATCGTTTTCGGTAACGGCGCGCTCTCGACGCTCGCCAAGCACGTCGAGAAGCTCGGCGCCAAGCGCGCGCTCGTCGTCGTCGACGCCGGCGTGGTCAACGCGGGCATCGCCGGCAAGGTGAAGGCCGTTCTCGAGAAGGGCGGCATCGCCGTCTCCGTGTTCGACAAGGTCGACCCCAATCCGGTCGAGAAGAACATCTTCGACGGCGTCGCCGCGTTCAAGGCCCACCAGGCCGACGTCGTCGTCGCGGTCGGCGGCGGCTCGCCGCTCGACACCGGAAAGCTCATCGCTCTCATGACCACGCACGACCGTCCGCTCGTCGACTACGACGACGCTACCGGCGGCGACCAGTACATCACCTCCAACGTCCCGCCGATCATCACGATCCCGACGACAGCCGGCACCGGCAGCGAGGTCGGTCGCTCGGGCGTCGTCACGCTCGAAGCCAACCACCGCAAAACTGTCATTTTCAGCCCGTATTTGCTCGCCAAGGTCGCGATCCTCGATCCCGAGCTCACGCGGACGATGCCGGCGAAGGTCACGGCCGCGACCGGCTTCGACGCGCTCACGCACTGCCTCGAGGCGTACTGCTCGCTCGGTGATCATCCGATGGCCGACGGCATCGCGCTCGAAGGGCTCGATCTCGTTGCGAAGTATCTCGTCCGCGCGACGAAGAACCCCGACGACCTCGAAGCACGCGGCGGAATGCTCAAGGCGGCGATGATGGGCGCGGTCGCGTTCCAGAAAGGCCTCGGCGCCACGCACTCGCTCGCTCATCCGCTCTCCTCCGAGAAGGGGCTGCATCACGGCCTCGCGAACGCGCTTTGTCTCCCCGCGGTCGTCGAATTCAACGAGGCTGTGATCCCGGAGAAGCTCGCGAAGATCAAAGCGATCCTCGATCCGAAGGCCAAGTCGCTCGCCGACGCGCTGCGCGCTCTCCGGGCCGAGCTCGGGCTCCCGAACGGGCTCGCCGCCGTCGGCGTGACGAAGGCCGACATCCCGAAGCTCGCCGACAAAGCGATCGAGGACGCCTGCCATCGCTCGAATCCGAGGCCGACCACGCGAGTGGATCTCGCGAAGCTCTACGAAGCGAGCCTCTGAGCGGCCGTTTCCCCATTTCTGAACGCGTGACGGGTTTGCGCGCTCAGCCTGCCACCGGCCTCGAAGGCTGGTAGACTGCCGGTCCCATGCTCCCCGAAAAGCAGCAGGTCCTCATCGTCGACGACGAGCCGAACCTGCGCAAAATCCTGTCGGCCCAGCTGTCGCGCGACGGCTACGACGTGCTCACCGCCGAAGACGGTGAGCAGGGGCTGCAGATGCTCAAAGACCATCACATCGACCTCGTCATCACCGACCTCAAGATGCCGAAGGTCGACGGCATGGGGCTCCTCCGGGAAGCGCTGCGTGAGGACTCCGAGCTGCCGGTCGTGATGATCACCGCGCACGGCACCGTCGACACCGCGGTCGAAGCCTTGAAGATCGGCGCGTTCGACTACCTGACCAAGCCATTCGACAAGGACGAGGTCCGGCAGATCGTGGCCAAGGCGCTCAAGGCGCGCCAGCTCGCCGGCACCGAGGCACGTCCTGCATCGAAGACCGAAGAGACGCGCTTCGGCATCATCGGCAACTCGACGGGCCTCACCGACCTCTACGCGATGCTCGAGCGCGTCGCCGACACCCCGACGACCGTCCTCATCACCGGCGAGAGCGGCACGGGCAAAGAGCTCGTCGCCCGCGCGCTCCACGGCCACTCCTCACGTAAGGACAAGCCGTTCATCAAGGTCAACTGCGCGGCGATCCCGAAGGAGCTCTTGGAGAGCGAGCTCTTCGGCTACGAGCGCGGCGCCTTCACCGGCGCGGTCTCGAGCAAGCCCGGCCGCTTCGAGCTCGCCAACGGCGGCACGCTCTTCCTCGACGAGATCGGCGAAATCCCCGTCGAAATGCAGGTAAAGCTCCTGCGCGCCCTGCAAGAGAGCGAGTTCGAGCGCGTCGGCGGCATCAAGACGATCCGCGTCGACGTCCGCCTCGTCACCGCCACCAATCGCGACCTCAAGAAGCTGATCGCGAACGGTAACTTCCGCGAGGATCTCTTCTACCGCTTGAACGTCGTGCCGATCCGGCTGCCGGCTTTGCGCGAGCGCGCAAGCGACATCCCGCTCCTCGTCGAGCACTTCCTCACGAAGTTCAACGAGCGCCTGAAGAAGAACGTGAAAGGCACCGACCCAGAGGCGATGGACGCGCTCCAGGCCTACGGTTGGCCAGGAAACATCCGCGAGCTCGAGAACGTGATCGAGCGCGCCGTCCTCTTCTGCGACACCGACAAGGTGAAGGTCGAGGACCTCCCCGTCGAGGTAAAGGGCGGAAGCATCTCGGGCACGCTCTCGAGCCCCCCGCCGACGGAGGCCGAGATGCAGGCGGCGCTCTCGGGCGAAGGCGGTCTGAAAGAGCACGTGAAGGTGGCGATGAGTCGGCTCGAGCGCGAGCTCGTCGGCCGCGCGCTCAAACAAACGGGGGGCAACGTCACGCACGCCGCGCGCTTGCTCAAGATTTCACGGAAAGGGCTCCAGCTGAAGATGAAGGAGCTCGGGCTGCGCGAGGGGGCGGGCGAGAAGGGAGACTGATGCCCCCTGCGCGCTGTCTGGCGTTCGCTGCGCTCGCACTACTTGTATCCTGCAAGCATCCAAAAGCGACGACCACCACCACGTCGGACGCCTCCGAGGCCGAGGCGGACGCGAGCCTGCTCGATGCATCGGTCGATTCGGGGCTGACCGCGCCGGCGCGGACCGGCATGCTGTGGATCCCGACCGGCACGTTCAAAGCCGGGACGCCGGTCGACAAGGTCCCGCGCATCGCCGACGAAGAGCTCCCCGGCAAGGACGTCGAGCTCCACGGCTTCTACATCGACCAGCTCCCCTTCCCCGACGAGGTCGGCGCGATCCCAACGACGAACGTCTCGCGCGCAGATGCTGCGAAGCTCTGCGAGTCGAAGCAAAAGCGGCTCTGCAGCGAGCTCGAATGGGAGCGCGCCTGCAAAGGGCCGGGCTCGACGACGTACGAATACGGCGACACCTACCGCGCGGACGCGTGTGCGACTGGCGTCGCGCCCGAGCAAGCGGCGAAGCGACCGAGCGGCGATCGCGTCTCGTGCAAGAGCGGCTTCGGCGTCCAGGAGATGCACGGCGGGGCGTGGGAATGGACCGACAGCCGCTGGGGCCGCGGAACCAACGGCGACCTCGGCGTGCTCCGCGGCGGCAACGCGCGCGCCGGAGAGCTCGTCGGCCGCTGCTCGAACGGCATCGCGAGAAAGCCGAAGACAGCGTCGGTGACGATGGGCTTCCGCTGCTGCGCCGGCGATCGCAACCCGAACGAGGTCGAGCTCACGGTCGACAAGCTCCCCGCCTTCACTCGCATCGCGAAGGCAGCTGAAGCGGCCGAGCCCATCGCCGCCGAAGCGGCGACGAAGTGGGGCGGCGAAGGCGCCGACGCGTCGGTCTTCGCCGCACGTGCAGCGTGGAGGTGGCATCCCGTTCCCAACGAAGAGCTCGTCGTCGTCTCGGGCTGTGTGAGCGCGCCCGTCGGGCCGAAATCGTCCACCAAAAAGGCCACTTGCGGGACCGTGATCGCGCGCGGCTCATCGGTCGTGCAAGCGATCGACGGCGGCCATCTCGCGCCCGAGGTCGCGCTCTTCGGTGAGCCGCACAAGATCCGCATGCAGAGCGTCGACGACAAGAGCGCGTTCGTCCGCGAGATCACCTACGTCGTAGGGATGGTCCAGGTCACGCCGCCAAAGCGTTGACGCGAAAGGCGCGGAGGAGCGCTTTCTCGAAGAGTCTCAGCTCGCCTCCGCGGAGACGCACGAAATGTTCGCGTCGTTCGTAAAACGGGTGAAGTGTCTCGAATGATCGGTCGTAGGGAGTTGGTGGGGCGCACCTTCGCGCCGTACACTTGAAGGAACGCCTCGACCCCTCGAGGATCTTTGCCTCATGCCCGAACCTGCACGTCTCGATTCGCCGTTGGCGGAACCGTCCGACCCGGACAGTGAATCGAAGCTCCATGTGCCGTCGGAGACGCGCATCGCGGTCGCGGCGCGCACGGCCAAGCCGTCCGCCGACTACAACCTCCGCATCGTCGCGCCGCTCATTGGGTACGTGCGCGACCACTATGGTGAAGCCGAGGTCGCCCGCCTCGCGGTCGACGCGCATCTCGACCCGACGGAGCTCTCGCATCTGACGGGCTGGATGTCGTGGGAGCAATGCGAGGCCATCCTCGAAGCGATCCACGCGCTCGTCGGTGCCGAAAGCTACGAAAAGGCGTGTGCGCACAAGTTCGGCGAGAGCTGGGGGCCCTTCAAGTACATCGCCTGGGCGCTGACACCGCTCTTCATGTACGAAGGCGCACCGCGCGCGAACAAAACGCTCAGCGTCGTCGCCGCGTTCAAGGTCGAAGGGAAGAACGCGCGCCGGGCGGTGATCACCTACACCACGAGCAAGAAAGAGAGCCGCCTCCTCTGCACGACGCGCCGCGTGGCGCTCGCCAATCTGACAACGTTCTTCGCTCTGCCGGTCGCTCGCGTGACCGAGAAAAAGTGCGTCGCGCATGGCGACGGCTGCTGCGAGTACGACGTCATGTGGGCCGAGCAACGTCGCTGGCTCCCCGCCGTCGCAGGTGCGCTCGCCGGTGTGGGCATCGCCGCCGCGTTCTACTGGGCTGAGCTGCCTTCGGTCGTCATGTTCATGCTCTTTCCTGCGTTCGGAGCGGCGATCGGTCAATTGCTCGAGCGAAACCGGAACGCGCGCGCCAACGTCGCGAACTTCGACGACGCGAACAACGCTCTGCAGCGCATCATTGTTCAAGAGGCCGAAGCTCGCCGCGAAATGGTCGCCCTCCACGAACGACAACGCGAGTGGGAGCGGGCGGTCGAGCTGGCTCACTCCGCGCGCGTCGGGGCGATGCAGGGCGTCCTGAAGCGCGCCGAGCAGATGCAGGCCGAGCGCGAGACCACGCTGCTCGGCTTTTCGCACGACCTCCGCAATCCGCTCATGGTCTTGGCGTCCACGGTCGATTTCTTGCGCGACAACGGCGACGCGCTCGGCGACGAAGCGCCAGAGATCATCGCGGACGTCGAGGCCTCGATCCAGCAGATGAAACGCATGCTCGGAGACTTCGTCGCCGCCGCGACCGATCAAGAGCTCGTCAGGTTGTCGCCGAAGAGGCTCGAGACGACCGTCCTCACCGCCAGCCTCACCCGCCGTCTCCGGGCGCTCGTCCAGGGCCGGCCGATCGTGCCCAGCGTCATGCAGACGCGGGAGGCCCCAGACGCGATCATGCTCGACCCGATCGTCTTCGATCGCGTCACCGACAACCTCCTGACCAACGCGTCGAAATACACCGAAAGGGGTAGCATCGTCGTCGAGATAGGCGGGACGCCGCGCTCGGTCATCGTCAAAGTCAGCGACAGCGGTCGGGGCATCGCCGAAGAGGATCTCGTGCGCATCTTCACCGCGAATGGCTCACGAAAAGCAGGACGCGCAGGCGACAGCTATGGCGTGGGTTTGTCCGTGATTTTGCAACTCTTGGAGCAGGTCGGTGGCCTCCTCGAGGTGCAATCGGCGCCCGGAAAAGGGACGACGTTCTGGGCGCATTTCCCGACGGGTCTCAAGCTGTCGACAAGCGAGTCGCACATCGAAATCGACTCCAGCGAACAAATGGTTGCGAGCGAGCCCTTAAGCTCGAGAGTGAGGATCCGTAAACCGCCGGCATGAATTCGGCGCACACCGGCTCCTCGCCCCACACCCTCCTCAAGCTCGTTCCCACTCCAGAAACCCAGAAGCCGTCCCGCGCGGTCGACGTCTGCCTCCGTTACTTGAGGGCCGAGGGGGTCGACACGGTATTCGGGATTCCGGGCGGGCTGCTCCACCCGTTCTTCGAAGCGCTCGAAGCGACCGAAGGAATGCGCGTCGTGATGAGCAAGCACGAAGAGGGCGCGGCGTTCATGGCCGACGGCTACGCCCGCACCACCGGCAAGCTCGCGGTCTGCGCCGGGACGTCCGGTCCGGGCGCGACCAACCTCGTGACGGGCGTCGCTTGCGCGTTCGCGGACGGCGTTCCGCTGCTGGTCGTCACCGGCCAGGCGGCCTCTCACGCGCTCGGCAAGGGCGCCGCGCAGGAGACGACGCGTGAGGACATCGACATCGTCGAGATGTTCCGTCCGATCACGAAGTACTCGGCGATGGTCACGTCGGCCGACAGCTTCGGGCACCATCTCCGCCGCGCGCTCCGCCTCGCATTCACCGGGCGCCCTGGACCCGTGCATCTCAACGTGCCGGTCGATGTGTGGGAGAAGGCGGCGACGATCCAAGAAAAGTGGCTCGATCCGAAGACGTATCGTCCCGACACACGTTCGTTCGATCGCGACGCCGTCCGCCGCGCCGGCGATGCGCTCCTCTCCGCAAAAAATCCGGTCTTCCTCGTCGGCT
>CAJDWT010000175.1_pt1 | contig 24708 bp, 17 predicted proteins | sample 7391671 | NCBI WGS metagenome assembly CAJDWT01 (sample SAMEA7055729, study PRJEB34461) | soil metagenome | biome: terrestrial ecosystem; feature: Peninsula; material: soil | place: Antarctica | collected 2016
GGCTTCGGACTCTTGGGTGCGTGCGCTCGGGTCGCTGTCGTCGAGGTGGAGCGCACCCGCTGCCGCTTCGGCGGCGATCGCCGGCGACGAATGGTCGGACGTGAGCTCGGACGAGCTCGCGTCCTCCGCTTCGATCTTCGGCGAAGGACGGGTCTGCGGCTCGGGCGTGAGGCGATCGGACGAGTCGGTAGAGTCGGGAGCGGCGAGCTCCGACATGTCGATCCGCGTCGGCGCTTCGTGAATCGCATCGTCCGCGGCGGCGGCAGCAGCGGTGGCGGCGGCGACCGCAATGTCGGCGTTGACGGCTTGGACCTCGACGGTCGCACCGGCATCGGTCGCAGGCCAAGCCGCTTCGTCGGGCGGCGGCTCGGCGACATCCGGGGTCGACGGCGGATTGATCGCGATGATGCGAGTCGGGGAAATCGCAGGACGTGGCGTCGAAATGGGCGCTTCGTCGGCAACGTTCGCGGGCGGCGGCGGTCGTTCGCTCGGGCGTGCGACCTCGTCGTCGGGGATGCGGAGCGACATCTTCGGCCGCGAGCGTTTCGTCTTCGTGGTCTCGGTCTCGAAGCTTGGCGGCGCGTCGAGCTTCACCGGCGGCGTCGGGTCGGTCATCTCTTCGTCGACGCGAACGTCGATGTCCGCCCCTTCGAGCGGCGAGGCTGCGCCGTTGGCCGGCGCGGCGTGGAGCTTTTGATCGCTCACGAATGTGCTCCGTTCACGCGAACGCCGTTCGTGGCCTCGTGAGCGTCGTGGAGCCCTTCGCCGTAACGAATCGCGCCGCTGTCGACGACCCAGCGTCCGGCCGCCTTTTTCTCGAGGAAGAGCACGACGGTGGAGCCGAGGTGAAAGACGCCGATCTCTTCCCCACGCTCGAGCGGGACGGCCGGCGTGAGCGTGTGGTTGCCCATCGGCACGTCGTAGCCGTCGACCGCGCTGGCGGTGATGCGCCCGACGATGATCGCCGAGACCATCACGGCCGTCACGCGACCGAGCGTAGGCGTGTCGATGACGAAGGCTACGCGGCGATTGCGGACGAATAAATTCGGCACGTGCTTCACGCCGATGTCGTTGACGGGGTAGTAGTCGCCCGGCATCGAGCGGATCTCAACGAGCTCACCGTCGACCGGCGAGTGGACGCGGTGGTAGTCACGCGGCGAGAGATAGATGACGCACGCGCGGCCGCCGGCGTAGCGCTGCGCCTCTTCCTCGCTGCCGACGAGCTCGGCGACTTGGTAGGGCCGCCCCTTTACGACGAAGCGCGAATCGGTGGTGATTTCTCCGGTGGAGTCGACCCGACCGTCCGCGGGGCTGACGATGAGGCGCTTCCCCGGCGCGACCGGGCGCGTGCCGTCCCGCAACCCGCGCGTGAAGAAGGCGTCGAAGCTCGTCCATTCCGGACCGCCCTCCGCTTCGTCGAGCGCGACGCGATAAGCGCGGCTGTAGAGAGAAACCACGGCGCGGCCGAGCGTGTCGGGCCAGGAGGCGTCGGCGAGCTTTCCGACAGCACGACTGACGCGCGCGCGTGGCAGAACGCGGAGCAGCTGGGCAGTTGCAAATGTGAGCGCACTCATTGTCCGCGGTCAAACCGTGTCGCGCTTTCATTGCTGTTTTCGGGGCCGATGTAAGTGACGCCTCACCTAGGCTCCTCCCTAGCTTTGTGGCGGTCTGGGCGGGTTTGTCGCCAGAGAACGGGCATTATTCGCCGTCGGCGGGCTCATTTCGTGAGCGTGCTGCGTCGCAAAGCAGCTTCATCGTCGGGTCCGCTGGTGGCGCGGCTGACCGATCGCGCGTCCCGCAAGCCGCCTCGAGGTCGAACGGGTCGGTCGCCACCGCCTCCGCGAACGAGGCGTCGGCGGTCGCGTTGTCACCGCGGGCGCGGGCGAGCACACCGCGAATCGCCCACCACGGTCCGTAGTCGCCGGCGACCTTCTTCGGATCGGCCACGAGCGGCTCAGCCTCCTTCGCCTTGCCGGCGCGATCGAGCACACCTGCTTTGAGGGCATCGAAGCTTGGGTCGTCCTCGGGCGGATGCGCGAGCTTCGCGAGCTCAAGGAGCGCTTCGGCAGAGTGGTGCCGCGCGTCGAGGAGCTCGGCGAGCCGCATCTGGCTACGCGTCTCCTTGGCATTCGGCGGCATCGCGCCGAGGCCGATCACTGCTGGAAGCGTCTCATGATGCTCGCTCCCCAGCCATGCGCGCCACTTGGCGTCCCATTGCTTCAAGTCCGAGCCGGTCACCTCACGCAGCGCTTCGCTCGGCTCTTTCTGCGCGCGAATCGCGGCGAGGAGCTTCGGGAGCGTGTCGGGGGCGGAGTGATCGGCGAAGTAGCGCACGAAGCTCGTGACCTCGGCGAACGCGACCATCGCCTGATCGGCCGAGGGCAACATCGCGATCGAAGGGCCGAGCTTGTCGAGCGGCACGTCGAGCTTCATCTCCATGCCACGCACGACGATCGACTCGGGCGTCGGCCGATTGTCGAACGGACCCGGGTCGCGCCAGCGGATCTCCTCGCGCTTCGCGACCCCTTCTTGCAGCCAGAGCGGCGCGAAATCGTTCGACGCGCGCGTGACCGCGAGATGCGTGAGCTCGTGCGCCATCGTGTCGCGCCAGACGAAGCCGTGACGGCTCGCTCGCGGCGAGAGCACCGTCACCCGCCCCCACTTCGCGACCGCGACGGTGCCTGTGGTGGTCGCCGATTCGTACGGCAAGCCCGTCATCGCCGAGGGCTTCGGCCAGGTGACGCCGAGGTCATGCGTGAGCGCATCACGCGCTTTGACGACGGTGTCGACGAGCATCGGCATGAGGGCGCGGTCGGCTTCATCTTGGAAGTGGACCTCGACGTTCTTGTCGGCGTCCTTTTCCATGACGGTCGCCGCGATGACGCGCGCGCACCCGCGGGCGATCTCGTTCAGCATGCGCCCTTCGTCAGTCGCGGTGAGCTCGGGCCGCGAGAGGATCGCGACGGCTCCGTCGCAGTCGAGCTCGTAGATCGCGAGGCGTGCGCGCTCGATCGCGGCCGCGCCGTCGTCGACCGCGGCGGTCGAGAGCACCTTGCGGGCATCGTCGAGATCGAGCCCTCGAATGAGCTCGTTCGCGTGCGCGGCCTGATTGCCGAGCGCCGCGCTCGCGCCGCCTTGGAAAGCGAGGCCGCACGCGGCAAACGCCGCGAAGGTCGCCATTTTCACGATCGTCTTCATCGGAGGAGCCCCTCTGCGTAGCGCTTAATCGCGTCGCGCTCTTTGCCCGTCGAAGGCTGACCGAGCCCTTGGATCACTCGCCGGCGGAAGTCCTCCGGCCCTTTGTGCGAGCTCGCGTCGGGGATGTCGGTGCGATCGAGCGAGGGGTTCTTGCCGTCACCGTCGCCCTTCCCCTCTCCGTCGTCGTCGCCTTCGTCCTCGCTGCCGAGCTGGCTCTTGGCCTGCTCGAGGTTGCGCTGGGCCTCCTGTTGCTTCTCGAGGCCCTTGTCGCCATCGCCGCGTTGGAGCGCACGCGCCGCCTCACGTGCCGCTTTTTCGGCGGCGTCGAGCGACTCGAGAGCGGGCGCCGGCATCGACCCCTGCTCGCGCCCCTTTTGGCTGAGCTCGCGCGCGCGGTCGGCGAGCTTGTCCTCTTCCTGACCGCCCTTCTGCAGATCGCCGGACGCGCGCTCGGACGCTTTCTTGCGGAGCTCGGCGAGCTTTTGTTCCGCCCACTTCACCTCGGGCTCGAGCTTCTGGCGCGCCTCGTCGAGCTTCTTGTCGGAGGAGTCGCCGCGCGAGAACATCGAGAAACGCTCGGCGCCGGCGACGCGCTTGGCTTCGTCGATCGCCTGGAGCGCGCTGCGACCGCTTTGCACCGCATCGGCCGGATTTCCCCGCTCGAGCGAGCTCGCCATTTGCTCGGAGTGCTCGCGCGCGGCGGCGCCTTTGCTCGTCCACGAGTCGCTGCCGGCGCCGACGGTCGGGAGCTTCTGTGTCGCCTCGCGCACCGCTTCCGCGTGCTTTTTCGCCTCGTCCGACATCGCCTTCACGTCTTCGTCGCTGGCCGCGCCGGAGAGCGCCTGCTGCATGTTGCCGACGTTGCCCGCGTGATCCTGCGCGAGCTTGTCGAGATCCTGCGCCGCCTCGTTGAACGCCTCGTCCGCCTCATCGCCGGCGCCGCTGCTCGCTTGGTCACCAGGCGCGCCGCGACCGCCGCCCGACTCACCGCCGGCCCGTCCGGACTTGCCCTGCGAGCCGAAAGAAGGGTCCGGTTGGTGCAAGCGCGCGGCGAGATCGCGCGCGGCGAGCTCCGCGTGCATCAAATCTTGCCCTTTGCGCGCGCGCTCGATGCGCTTCAAGTCCGCGTCGACGATCTCACCGATGTCACGACCATTGACGCCGAACCGGAGGAGCGAGCGCGAGCCGCCACCGAGCACGAGGACTGCGGCGTCCGAACGGGCGACTCCGTGCGCGAGCTCACCCGGGCGCTGCGCTTCGGAAAGCGCGGCGGCGAGATCGTCGGCCACGTCGGCGAGGTCCTTCGCGGTGTCGCGCGTGCCGGAGATGTCGAGCCCTTGGACCACCGCGTCGACGACGAGCACGATCTTCTCGGTCGATTTGATCGCGGCGTCATGGGTGACCTTTGCCGGTGAGGCGAGCTCGGCGTCGATCGCTTTACGGAGCTTCGTCGCCTGTCCTCGGAGCATGGCCTGCAAACGCCCCGACACGCGGATGCCGGCGTACGAGCTCGTGAGCGTGACCTCGATGAGGTCGCCGTCGTCGTTTGCGCGCTTCTTTTCGTCCTCGACGAAGGCCTTTCGGTCGGCAACGGCAGTGGGCGGCTCGTGGCTGAGACGCCAAGCGAGCGTGTCGACGAGCTGGCTTCGGAGCTTGCGCAAGGCATCGAGCCGACGCGCGGAGGGCTCCCCGACCTCGGGCGGGACGAGCGTGATCGACTCGCTCCTCCCCCACTTTGGCCCCGTGATCGGATCATTGTCCTTGGCCTCGACGCAGACGTCGATGGGCGCGTGGCTCTTCTTCACGAACGGATCGCTCACCCGCAGGACGTGACCGCCGCGGTCGGTGCGCGTGTCGCCGTCGACGTGGGCGAGGACGCGTCGCTCTTCGCGGCCACCCGAGCGCAGGACGAGATGGACCTCACGCAGCCCGTGATCGTCGGTCGCTTCGTAGCGGATGGGGATCTCGGTGACGTCGTCGGCGCCGTTTGTGGGTGCGAGCTGGACTTGGCGCGGCGCTCCTTCGAGCGTGACCCTCGGCGCGTCGTCGGCGATCGATTTCACCTCGGTGGCGTCCGGCTCTTCGATCACCACGCCGCCGAAGCGCGCGACGATTTTCAATGAGACCGACTCGGCGAGGGGCCAGCGCGCGACGACCTTGCCGTTGCCATCCTCGACGAACGGGACCTCGCTCGTGCCGTCCGACAGCGCCAGCTTGCGTCCGTCGTGCGTGGCGACGCCGCGGAACGTGAGGAGCGTGCCGCGCGGAAGCGACGACGGCCGGTACGGGCTCTGGTCGGTCGTGGGCTGGTGGAGATAGTCGGGCGGACGGGCTTCGAGCTCGGTGTCGCCGATCCAGCGCATGGCCAGCGGTGCGACGCCGTGCGTGGCGAAGAGGACGTCCGCGCCCTCGAAGGCGCCCCACGGGCTCGAGACGAAGAGCCCGACGGCGGCAAGGGCGAAGACGACGCCGACGATGCCGAGACGGGTGCCGTGACGTCGCGCAGCGGCGGCGATGCGGTCGCCCGGCAAGGCTTCGAGCGTACGCACGACGTGCATGCGCGCGAGCTCCGACGAGACGCCCGGCGTCGTCGCCTTTCCTTCGCGGTCGACGAGCGAGAGGGCCCGGAGCGCACGCTCGGCGCGCTCGGCGTCGACGCCGCCGGCGACGCGGCGGACGACCCACGCGTCGTCACGCCACTGCTTCTTGTCACGTCGGTGGGCGAGGATGAGAGCGGTGACGGCGAGGACGAGCACCACGAGGGCGCCGATGCGCGAGGGTAACGTGCCCATCCGCGCGACGAGCAGCGCGCTCATGACCACCGCGCATCCGACGGCAACGATCAGGCGCTCGCGCGGGAGGCGCGTTGCCTCGAGCCACGTCTGCGACAGATGATGAAGAGGGCCTCGGAGCCGTGACACGTCGGAAATCTAACACGCGCCGTGCGATCCCGATTCCCGGGCGGCCGCGGTCGGGTCAGATCGTCGAGGCAGGCGCGGCGCTCGCCGACGGCGCGGGCGAGGTCGGCGTCACGGTCGGCGTCACGGTCGGGAGCCCGAACGGCGGAAAGCCGGTGGGCAGACCGGACGGGAGTTGGAACGGTAAATTGCTCGGGAACGCCGTCGGGAACCCGCTCGGCAGGCCAGAAGGGAGCGGCAAGGTCGGCGGGTTGTTGCTGGTCGCCGTCGTCGTCGGGTGTGCGGTTGCAGTCGAATGCGTCGCCGGGGTGACAGGGACCGGCCCGCCCGTGACGATCGGCGGGAGCGCGCCGCCCGTCGCCACCGGCTGCGACGTCTCGACGCCTTGCGCGGTCGGCGTGACCGTCGGAACGGTGTTGTTCGTCACCGGAAAGGAGATGGGCTGCGGCGTGTCGGAGGCTTGCGAGTTGATGATCACGAGCGTCACCACTACGCCGACACCGAGGAGGAGCGGGATCACGAGCAGCCAGAGCGCGCTGCTCTTCTTTCGTCGCTGCGGGGGCGCATAGGGCTGCTGTTGCTGTTGCTGCTGCTGCTGCGGCGGCGGGCCGTAACCTGGCGGGCCGTAGTTGCCGGGACCGCCGGTCTGCGCCGAGGCCATGTACCCGTTGGCGTCCATCCCGTTTGGTGGGCTGGCCGGTGGTGGCGCGGTTCGCTCGGCAGGCACGGCGTACGCCGACATGCCGAGCGGCTCGGCAAGGACGGTCGAGCGTTTTGGCGCTTCGACGGGAGGGGTGTTCGCGAGGGCTTGGGGCGAGCGCGCGGCGGTGGCGTAGGCAGGTGCAGCCGGCTGCGCAATCACCACCGCGGTGACGGGCTTGGTAGCCGGACGGGCTTCGCCGGGCGCGCCGGTATGCACGGCATCGAGCGCGAGCCGCATCTCGGTCGCCGTCTGGAAGCGGAGCTCGGGGCGCGCCGCCATCGCGCGGTGAACGAGCCCCGCGAGCTCGCGCGGGACCTCAGGAGCGGCATGGACGAGCGGCTTCACCTCCCCGCGCTCCACCTTCACCGCGATGACGCGCGCGTCGTCACCCGCGCACGGGCGCTCGCCGCTCACCATCTCGTAGAGCATCACGCCGACGGCGTAGATGTCGCTGCGCGCGTCGGCTTTGTCGGCCGAAAATGCCTGTTCGGGCGCCATATATTCGGCGGTGCCCATCGTGATACCGGCCTGCGTGAGGCTGCGACCGGTCGTCGTTGGCGAGCGGAGCTTGGCGATGCCGAAGTCGATGATCTTCACGACCGGACGACCGCCGGCGAAGGTGAGAAACACGTTCTCGGGCTTCAAGTCGCGATGCGTGACGCCGAGCGCATGCGCGGCTTCGAGCGCGGTCAGGATCTGACGCGCGTATTCGCAGGCGGTGGGGATCGGGATCTTGCGGTCGCGCTCGAGCACTGCGCTGAGCGGCTCGCCCTGGAGGAGCTCCATGACGATGTACGCGATGCCGTCGGGCGTGCGGTCGACGTCGGAGACGCGTACGACGTTCGGGCTCTCGATTTGGGCGGCGACGCGCGCCTCTTGGAGGAAGCGCTCGATGAGGCCGGGGCGACGGGCGAGGTCGGCATGCAAAACCTTGATCGCGACGCGTGTGCCCAAGATCTCGTGCTGGCCTTCGTAGACCGACCCCATACCGCCGTCGCCGAGGAGGCGAAGCAGCCGGTACTTGCCGCTGATGACTTGGCCGATCGAGATCACGAGGTCGCCGGAAGCATACTCAGATCTTGGACGGCCGGGCCGCGAGAAGGATCCATCGCGCGCGTCGACCCCCTCAAGGGCGAGGCTTCGCGCTCCCGGTGATGACGAGGCTGCCCGGCGGGCCAGTGAACCCGGCGTCATTGTCGTAAATGGGGAGGGTCTGCGCCTGCCACACGGTGCCGTTCCACTTGAAGACTCCCGTGGGGTAGCTGGTCAAGAAGACCTCGTCGTGCGCGCCCGCCCACAAATAGTCGACCTGGGCCGAAGCGGCGGGGATCGCGAAGTACGTCCAGCTCGTGCCGTTCCAGTGCGCCGTGAACGGCAGGTTGCCCGCCGGGTTGTCGTAGCCGGCGACCCAGACGTCGTTCGAGGCCGTGCCTGACACCGCGTAGAGGCTCGCGTGGTAGGTGCCTCCATCCGGAAGAGCGACGGTATAGCTGGGTGACCAGGTGGTGCCGTCGAAATGCTTGAGCGACGCGTTGTCACCCACCGCCCAAACGTCATTCGGAGCCTTCGCCCAAATGCTACGAGCGGGGATGCCGGTGGTGATCGTCCACGCCGTCCCGTTGTAATGGAAGACGCGGTCGTACAGGCCGTACCAGAGGTCGTTCGATGACGTGCCCGCGAAGACGCCGGTGGCCCAGGTTCCGGTAAGGCTGGTGACCGTGTTCGTGCAGGTGGCGCCGTCGCATTTGTAGAAGACGTTGTCGCCGGCGAGCCAGTAGTCCGACCCGCTGAAGCCGATGATGTTCCACAAGCCGACGAAGCTCGACGGATGGGGACAGGGTGCATCGCTCGAGCTGCAGGTTCGCCAGCGCGGCGAGCCTCCCGAGAGGTACGGCATGACGAAGCCGGCGCTGGTGACGAGCGTGTACTCGTTCACGCCAGCCGACCAGAGGCCCGTGGGGTAAGGGTTGCTCGTGTCGGCCGAGCTCGTGGCCAGGGCGATGTCGGGCCCCTTCGTCCACGTGTTGCCGTCATAGAACAGTGACACGCCGTAGGTCGTGAAGATGCCCGCTGTGCCGACGGCCCGGACGTCGCTCAGCTTGCATTCTGTGGAGACGCACTTGAGGCCGTCGTTGCACGCAGCGAAGGGGCCGGTGCAGCACGCCTCGCCCGGGAAGCCGCACTTCACGCCGCCGTCGGCAAGCGCTCCGTCACCGCCCAGGCTTCCGTCTAAAGGCGCCCCGTCGCCGGTCGGTTGGCCGTCGCCGAGCGTGCCGTCCGTGCCGCCACCGTCCTGGCCCACGTCGTCGTCGCCGCTGCCGTTGCCTGCGACGTCAAAATCGCCGAGCAGCGAGGTGCACGCGACGAGCGACATCGGAAGCAAGGCCACCCCCAGAAGAACGAGCCTTCTCATCCTCGAAGCTTAGCCAAAGACAGGCGATGCGTGCGCAACTTGCTGCGCTGCGCAACGAAAGTCACACGAAAAAGCGCCTTTCGGCCGACCACTGCTCTTGCGATTCCCCGCCTGTCACGGCAGAAGAGGTGACCATCATGAGTGAAGCGATCCGTTCCACCATCACCGGCGCCGGCCACTACGTTCCCACCAAGGTCGTCACGAATGCCGACCTCGCGAAGCTGATGACGACCAGCGACGAGTGGATCGTCCAGCGCACCGGGATCAAAGAGCGCCGCTTCATCGAGCACGACGACATCGGCGTGAGCGACCTCGCCCTCCCCGCCGCCAAGATGGCGATCGAGCACGCCGGCCTTCAGATCAAGGACATCGATGCGATCATCTTCGCGACCCTCTCGCCCGACTACAACTTCCCCGGCTCCGGCGTCCTCTTGGGGCACATGCTCGGTCTGCCCGGCGTCCCGGCGCTCGACGTCCGCAACCAGTGCTCGGGCTTCCTCTATGCATTGTCGGTCGCCGACGCCTGGGTCCGCGCAGGCGTCTACAAGAACGTCCTCATCGCCGGCGCCGAGGTCCACTCGACCGGCATCGAGCTCAACGATCGCGGTCGTGACGTCTCCGTTCTCTTCGGTGACGGCGCTGGCTGCGTGGTCGTCGGCCGCGCGACCGATCCGAACCAAGGCATCAAGTCTCTTCTCCTCCATGCCGACGGCGTCGGCGCGAAGGACTTGATGGCCGAAGCGCCGTCCTCGCGTCGCATCCCGCGCATCACGGCTGAGATGATGGCGGAAGGACGTCACTACCCCAAGATGGTAGGTAAGCAGGTCTTCCGCTGGGCCGTCGAAAAGATGCCGGAGGTCGCCGAGAAGGCGCTGGCCGACGCGAAGATGCACGTCGACGAGATCGATCTCTTCGTTCCGCACCAAGCGAACATGCGGATCAATCAGATGGTCGGAATGCGGCTCAATATCCCGCAGGAGAAGATCGTCCACAACATCGAGAAGTACGGAAATACGACCGCGGCGACGATCCCGCTCGGCCTCTCGGAGGCCTGGCGCGAAGGTCGCTGCCGCCGCGGCTCGAACATCTTGATGGCGGCATTCGGGGCCGGCTACACGTGGGGCGGAGCGGTCATTACGCTCTGAGATGCGTTCGTCGGCGTGACGGGTGAGCGCCGTGTAACACGCGGTCGCGCTTGAAAAGAACCGAAGACGAGCGCATGAGGGGCGACATGTCCTCGCTCGCGCAACGTGTTGCTGATGCTCTCGTGAAAGTCGTTCCGGGAAATCTGGAGGCGGTCGATGCGCTCCGCCCTCTCTACGATCCGGCCATGATCTTCCAGGATCCGATCCAGCGGCTCGAGGGGGTCGAGCGATTCTTGGAGATGAACCACCATCTCCTTCATCGGATGCGCAAGCTCGAGTGGGAGATCCTCGGGCAAGGCGGCGACGACGACAACGCGTTCGTCGAATGGACGATGAAGTGCTCGCCGAAGATGGGCCCGGCGGTCGAGGTGTCGGGCGTCACGCGCGTGCGCGCTCGCGGCGACAAGATCGTCGATCATCGTGACTATTGGGACGTCGGCGAGCTCATCGCGAGCGCGATGCCCGGCGGAATGAAGGTGCTCCACGTGTTCCGCAGGCCCCTCGCCTGAACGAAGGAGCGTCGAGCCGACGACCGATTCGGCGTCCTCGATCGACGTGAACACCGGGACGAGCGCGTCGTGCTCATGGCCTCCGCCGAATGCGCCGCTCGAGGCGAAGGCACGCGCCTGCGGGCCGTCGAGCACGAGATACACGTCGTGGAGCTTGTTCTTCTCGAGGTTGCCGTCGGCGTCGACCTTGGTGGTCGGGTCGAGCGGCGCGGCGATGACGTCGGCGATTCGACCGCGGTCGAGCGAGAGCTCGTCGGCCCCACGGCGAATGAGGACGCGCTTGTCGGTGACGAAGTAACGCGTCGCCTTCTGGAGCCGGTTCGGTCGGACGGCGGCTTCGTAGGCGGCGAGCCCGGCGACAGCGATGAGGAGGAGCGCGCCGAGCGCGACGCCCAGGATCAGGAACGTGAGGAGCGGTAGCGGCAGCGCGTGGAGCGCCGAGACCTTCTCGATCGACGGCACGGCCTTCAGCCCCATCCGCACGAGCGCGAGGAGCGAGAGCGCTGCGATGCCGAGCGTGCCGATGCGACGAACGCTCCACCGCGTACGTGTCGGCGTGCCGGTCCAGAGCACCCGTTCGCCGGGGTCGAGGCGCTGCGCGAGCGGCAAATCACCGTGACCGAACGGCGGTGGAACCGTCGCGTCTCGGACGATCGCCCACAGGCGGTCGGGGCCGACAACGCCCGGGAGCGTGACCTCGAGCGTGCGACGGAGCGCTCCCGTCGGCACCGCACGGACGAGGGTGAGGTCGCCCACGTCGTTCACCTTCGGATCCCAACGGATGATCGCGTAGCTGACGGCGTGCCGGTCGATCGAGCGGCGGATTCGGCCGCGACGCCAGATGACGTGCTTGTCGGTGACGATGAACTCGAGCCCACTACGCCAGACGACCGGGAGCTTCCAGGCGGCGAGCGCGATCGTCGTACACCAGGCCGAAAGCGCGACGAGGCCATCGACATGCGCGCCGAGCCCGACCGACACGACGACCGCAAAGGCGAGCGCGACGACGGCGATGACGGCAGCGGCGCCCGAAATCAGCTTGTAGGCGGGCGGCGAAGCGACGACGCGGGGTCGTCCGCTCCAAAGAATCGTCTCGCCGAAGAGGGAATCGCGCGCCATCGTGGCCCTTAACATCTTAAGGGTGCGCAGCGCTGCGACCGATGTCCAGCGATGCCGTGTTCTTTTCGCGGCTCTCGTCGCCTTCGTGGCTTCGCCAGGGCACGCTTACCTCTGCAAACGTCGGCACTGCCGCGCTCGGCACCGTAAAGGCCGTCCTTCAGCCCCCCCAGCAGAAAAACCTCTTTGGCAGCGATCAACCCGGGAACGGCATGGGCGCGTTTCGCCGGGCGCTGCCCCGCTCGGCCGCCTGCTTCACGAACGCGTCACACAAGGCTGGGAACGCGAGCCCCGAGGCGGCGGCCGCCTCCGGGTAGAGCGAGGTCGCAGTGAAGCCCGGCATCGTGTTGAGCTCGAGCACCGTGACGTCATCCACCGCCCGGCCGACGACGAAATCAACGCGCGAGAGGTCGCGGACACCGAGCGCACGATGCGCGGCGACGGCGAGCTCCTGCACGCGAAGGGTGATCGCCGCGCCGAGCTCGGCCGGACACGTATGCAGGCTCCGCCCCGGCGCATAGCGCGCCGAATAGGTGTAGAATGCATCGTCCGGCGACGTGATCTCGGTCGGAGGCAACGCCTTGGGCGCGCCGGCGAGATCGAGCACGCCGCACGTCACCTCCCTGCCCCGGAGAAACGTCTCCACGAGCGCGACGTCGTCGATCTTCCAGACCGCTTCGAGCGCGGCAGCGACCTCGTCGACCGACGCGAGGTCCTCCAAACGGGCTACACCGATCGCGGAGCCGTTCGCGGCTGGCTTTACGACCAATGCAGGTCCCACCTGCCTCTTGGCGTGCTCGGCGGCTTCGCGCGAGTCGGTCGCGCGTGCGAGGGCAATACCGCGCGGCACCGGAATTCCCGCGGCCGCCAAGAGCTTCTTCGCCGTCGGCTTGTCCATCGCGATCGCGCTCGCGAGCACGTTGGCGCCGACGTACGCGAGGCCCAAGACCTCGAGGAGACCTTGGAGCGAGCCGTCCTCACCGACCTGACCGTGCACGACCGGGAAGACGACGTCGTAGCCGCCGGTCCGGAGCGACTCGGCCAGGTGATCGTTGAGCTCGAGGCGGATCGCCTCGTGCCCGGCCGCCTTCAGCGCTCCGGCGACTCCTTTCGCCGATGCCCGGCTCACCGCCGCTTCGGACGACGGCCCGCCTTGGACGACCGCGACCCTGAGCATCACGGCACCGGTGCGATGGGTGATGTCTTCGAGAGGTCCGCGAGCTCGATCCCGATCGCAGTCGAGAGATCGTAGATGCGTTGATCGCGGTAGAATTCGCCGAAGATGATGCGGTTGACGCCTGCGTTCGCGATGAGGCGAAAGCAGCTCCAGCACGGAGATGCCGTCACGTAGATCGACGCGCCGTCGATGCGCACGCCGTTTCGGGCGGCTTGCACGATCGCATTCGCTTCGGCGTGCACGGTGCGGACGCAGTGACCGTCCTCCATCATGTGACCGACCTCGTCGCAGTGGGGAAGGCCGCGGATCGAGCCGTTGTAGCCGGTCGCCAAGATGCATTTGTCGCGGACGAGGACCGCGCCCACGTGCTTGCGGTCGCACGTCGAGCGGGTCGCGACCTCACGCGCGATGTTCATGAAATACTCGTCCCAGGACGCTCGGAGGCGCGGCTCGCCCATCACGTGCCTCCGTCGAGGCCGGTGCCGGCGTCGAGCGACGAAGGGCCAGCGTCGGACGCGGCGGTCGCGACGCCGTTGCCCGAGAGGTCGATCGTGGCCGGTGACGGAAGACCGCAGACCGCCCCGTCGGCGGCGAAGCCGACTGTGGCAGAGACGTTACCCGCGGCGATCGGAAAGAAGCCGATGGAGGCGGTGCCGGCCGGCGTGTTGACGCTGAACGGACCGTTGGGCGACGTAACGAAGTACGGCGAGCCGGTGATCGCGAGCGTGACCTTCGCCGGGGCGTTGCCCGCGTTCGTGATGCTCAAGAGCTGCGCGCTGCCGTTGTCGACCTGCACGTCGCCGAATGCGAGCGACGGCGACGGGTTGAGCGCGAAGAACGCGCCCTGCGCCGTTTGGTAGAGCTCGACGTCGTAGCTACCGGAGAGTTGACCCCCAGCGATATAGTCGACGTGCAGCGTGCCCGATGCGCCGCCCGGCGTCGTCGCTTGCGGAGGGCTGAGGAGCGTGGGCGTGACGGTGAACAGCTGCGAGTCCCCCTTGGAGATCGAGATCGAGCTCGACGAGTCGACGGCCGGCGTGACGGTAAAAGGCCCGGTGATGGCCGTCCCGAGGATCATCACGCTCGTGAACGTGCCGCTCTTGGGGTTCGAGACGGTGATGGTCTTCGCCGCCGCCTTTTGACCGCACGGCGTGAAGCCACTGCCGGCGATGTCGAACGCCAAGACGCCAGGCGTCAGGGTCGGCTCCCCCGGATACGTCACCTGGGACCGAATCGAATAGTGGCTCGTCGCGCCGCTCGTTTGGCCGCCGCAGAGCGTCCCCTCGACCTTGTAGTCGCCGGTGAACTCTTGCGGAAAATCCTGGCTGCCTGGGAGCTTCACGTGCAGCGTGAGCGCTTGGGCGGGGGTAATGGTGCCGTCGCTCGCCGCGCCGTCCTGCGTGAGCGAGTAGCCCGCCGTCGGCAGCGAGAGCACCGTCACCTTGACGGGCTTGTTACCGAAATTCTTGATCGGGATGTCGAGCGTCCGAGGGTCGTCGGGCGCCGCAATTCCGAAGTCGGCGACGTCGGGCGTGACGACAATCTGGCCGCCGGCCGCGGTCTCTTTCAAGCCGACCGAGTAGCTCTTCGGCCCGGCGGCGTTGGTGATGATTTGGAGCGCACCTTCGTTCGCGCCGCCGGCGGTCGCGAACGCAGAGACGGCCGCGGCCGAGAGCTCGACGTCGATGTGACCGCCCGCCGGGATCTTTCCGGTCGCCGGTGAGACGACGGCGAACCCGACGCCAGTCGCGAGCAGCGCGTACGAGGCCTCGGCGGCGGTCATGTTCGTGATCGTGACCGTTTGATTCCTGGGGGCGTTGCCGCCGCAGTCGGCGAGACCGAAGTCGAGCGCGGTCGCCGACACGGTCAGGCCGTTGGCCGATGCGTCGTTGGTCCCCGTTCCGCCCTCCGGCACGAAGATGCCGGAGTCAGGGATCCCGTTGTCCGGGAGGGGGTCCGGGAAGCACGAGGCAACGGCGACAAGACACCCGAAAGCAACGGCGTGAGCGCTGGTGAATCGAAGGTGCATGAGCTCTCAAAATACACCACGAAAGCTCTACCGGCGATATGCTCGATGACAATGAACCGCTCTGAACGAGCCGCGGGCCGCCGCGGACGTACGGCATCCCGCTGGCTCGCCCTTGTCGTCGCGATCCTCTGCCTCGCGGCGGGTCGCCCGGCGATGGCCGGCCCGAAGGAAGACTTGGAGAAGGCCGAGCAGGCCTATGCGAACCTCGACTACGACGCGTCGAGCAAGCTCGCCCAGAGCGTGGTGAAGCAAAAGGGGCTATCGCACAGCGAGCTGGTGCGCGCCTACCGCATCATCGGCATCACGCAGGCCATCCTCGATCACGAAGAGGCCTCGCGCGACGCCTTCGTCATGCTCCTCACTTACGAGCCCGACTACCAGGCCGACAAGAACCTCGGCCCCAAGGTGACGACGCCCTTTTACGAGGCGCGCGGCTTCTGGCGCGGTCAGCCGATCAAGCCCGGCATCGACGCAACGGCGACGGTCCACGCGACGGAGGCCGGCGCGCTCAAGGTCACCATCCGCGACCCGTCCCACATCGTGAAGCGCGCCGAGATCGGCTACCGCTGGGGCGGCACTGGCACCTTCAAGACAAAGCTGGCGACAGTGGGCGACCCCAATAGCATCGACCTCTCCGAAGCGCCGACCGGCACGACACGCTTCGACTATTACGTCCAAGCGTTCGACGACAAGGACAACCCCGTCCTCGAGTCGGGCAACCCGGGCACGCCGAAGACCGTGACGGTCGAAGCCGAAAAGACTGTCGTGCCGCCCAACGGCGGTGACAAGAAGGAAGGCTCGAGCATCGCGTCCAAGCCTGGCTTCTGGGCCGTGGTCGGCGGAGTCGTGGTCGTCGGCGCCGCCGTCGCCATCTTCGCGCTCACGCGCCCGAACAACGAGCCCTCAAGCGCCACCCTTTCGCCGACGCTCTCTTGCGCTGGGCAACCTTGCAACTGACATGAGCCTAGGCGCTCCACCGTCCTCGCAAGCGTGGTCGCTACTTCCGTCTCCGAGCGAAGCGAAGGCTCACGGCCACGCGAATGCGAGCGAGATAGTGGAGCCTGCGAGCGGGCGGCCGACGTCGGTCACGTCTTTGCCCGCGAAGCGGATGGTGGCGCGCGAGAGGACGTAGCCGCCGCTCACGTCCGTGCGGATCGCGAGCGAATCATTGAGGAACACCCCGAGCTCGGCGTGGATCGTCGCGAACGGATCGAGCAGCGAGTCGTCTTGACCCTGCAACGGAGCTGGTGCCGCCCCGTTCACTTGGAGCCACATCGCGCCCAGGCCGAGGCCAAGCGCTGTCTCCCAGCGGCCCGCGGCAAACCGGCCGTCGACGTGAATGTCGGCGGACGTCGCGCGCGCGCTGACCGTGCCCTCCGCACGCTCGATCGACGACGTCGAGACCGGGATCATCGCTTCGACGCCGATCGCGAGATGGGGGTCGGCGATCCAATCGAAGCCGATGCCCGCGGCGAATTCGGCCGGCATGCCGTTCGCGAGCACGACGCCTGGGCCGACGCGTCCTTCGAGCGTGTGCCCGGTGGCCTCCTCGTCGTCGCTCGCGTACACCGGCGCCTCGGCCGCCGTCGTCACCGTGTCCTCCGACGTCTTCGGACCCGAGACCGGCGGCAATGGGTGTGGTGACACCGCCTTTTCTTCGACGATCGACACGCGCAGGAGCTCGACGGCGCGGGTCGCGATCTGGGCGTCGTCGACGCGCTCGGTCGCGCCCGCGATCGAGGTGCAGGCGCGCGGCGACTGTTCTTGTAGGATACACGCTTCGACCCCTCCCCCGGGGGCGGGCTCAACGAGCAGCGCGCCGAGCGCGTGCGTCCGCTCGAGCGCGGCCGAGGTCGCGGCGCCGTCCTTGGCCTCGTCGGGAGTGAGCGGGACCACGACGTAGCCGAGCTCGGTGAGCTCCGCCCCGAGCCGCAGGGCGAGCGCGCCGCGCCCTTCGATCGACGAGACCGCGATGCGAGGGTCGGCCGCGTGCGCGTTTGCGCTCACCGAGAGAGCTCCGACGGCAGCGAGCGTCAGGGCGACGAGCCTCACGGACCGACGAGGCTCCGCGCGAGCGCCGCGCGCGGACCGTCGGGATAGCGGGCGAGATAGCTCTTGGCCGCGTCCGTCGCTCCCGTTTTGTCGCCCGCCTTCTGTTTGGCTTCGAGCAGGCGGCCCGCCGCTTCGAGCGCTAGCGGCCCGTTCGGGCTCTCGGTCTCGTAGGTCTGAAACCACGTCGCCGCGGCGGCGTAGTCGTGCTCACGGTCGAACGCGAGCTTGCCGAGATCGAACGCCGCCTCGGCCGCGAGCACGTCGCCCGGCGTGCGTCTGCGCACCGCTTCGTACGCGGCGCGTGCTTCGTCGGCCCGACCGGTGAAGCGGGCAGCGTCGCCGAGCGCGAGGACGTCCTTCGGCTTGCCGTCGTTGCACGCGGCGACGAAGCCGTCGGCCTCCGCATTCGAGACCGCCTTCGCGTAGTCACCGCCTTGCGCGAGCGCGGCCCAAGCCGGGGCGGGTCGTTCGTACGGAGCGACGGGTGGGCGGTGATCCGCGACGGCAGTGAGGTTCGGCGCGCCGCCGTCGTCCGCGGGCAGATTGGCCATGATTTGCGGCGGATCGACGCTCGTGCGCACGGTCGCGCCCGTGCGGGCCATTCCCTCGTGAACGACGCCGTCGGGCAGGCTGACATCGAGCCTTTGCCCCGTCGTGAGGACGTGACCATCGCCGAGGAGGGTGCCGAGCACGTGAACGGTGCCGTGCTTCATCTCGACCGAGAACTGCTCGCTCGTCGGATCCCAGGCGACGTCGAACTCGGTGCCGGTGACGACGACGTCGAACGGCCCGGCGATGACGTGCCACTTCGACGATGCGCGATGCGTGACGGTGGCGTGCGCGGTCCCGGATTCGAGCACGACCCGCGCGCCGTTCGCGTCGACGTCGACGACGCGAGCACGACCGTTCGGCGCGACCACGATCGTGCTCGCGTCGGAGAAGCGCAGGGTCGACGGAGCGTCGGACGACGCGCGGATGAAGCCGCCGACAGTCCCTGGCGCGTCGCCGATCTGGAACGCGAGCGTTCCCTGCCCTCTCGGCCAGAAGAGCGCGCCGCCCGTAATGCCGAGCACGAACACGGCGGCGATCGCGAACGCGCGCCACTTTTTCGGCGCGACGGGCTTCGCGCTACGGGCCCCCCGCAGTCGCTCTTTGACAGCCTCGGTCGGTCCCGCTTCACGCGAACGGCGCGCGAGCGTCTCGTCCTGCGCGCCGCGGAGCTCGCGCGCGAGCTCGTCGAAGCGGCTCGACTTCACGACGGCACCTCCGCGTCGAGCCACGCGCCGAGCGCTTCTTCCTTGCGGGCGAGCTCGAAGAAGCGCGTCTCGGCCTTGGTCAGCCACCGCTTGATCGTCGCGAGCGAGACGTTACACGCCGCGGCGACCTCGGTGAGCTCCATCCCTTCGATCTTCCGGAGCGCGAACGCGATGCGCTCGTCGGGATCGAGCTGATCGAGGACGCGGTAGGTCGCGCGCATCGCCTCGCTCGTGTCGTCGTCGACCTCGGAACCGCGCTCAGGGACCTCATCGGTGAAGACGAGCCACCACTTGCGCCGCCGCTTGCGGATGGCGCCGCGGGCGACGAAGACGGTGACCTGGGTGAGCCAACCGCGGAAGCGCACGTCCTCGCGCAGGCCCCCCACCCCTTCGAGGACGGCAATCAATGTATCATGCAACAAATCGTCGAGGTCGTCGGTGCGACCGAGGACGCGGTAGAGCACGCGCTCGATGTGGTCTTTGCAGTGCTCGACGAGCAGGTCGCCGGCCTTCGGATCCTTCGCGCGGACGCGCGCCAAGAGCGCGGCGTCGTCGAGCGCGATCGGCAAGACGCCGGACGTGCGCGCAGCGGCCGATTCTTCGGCACGTCGAAGGAGCAAGACCCGACCCACAAGGGAGAGTGTCCTCTCGCCCACGAAACGGCTCAAGGCCGATTCGCGCCTTCTTTCCGCTAGTTCAGAAGCAGGCGGTGCCGCTGCACTTGGCCGACAAGGTCGAGCACTTGGTCGACGTCGGCACGACCTGGTTGCTGTTGAAGAGCGTGAGCGGGACGTCAACGGTGTTCGAGACGTCGCCGATGCCGGTGCGGGTGCAGCCGATCAAGAATTCGGTCTGGTTGGCGCCCGGAGACGGAGCGCGGAGGGCGACGACCATGAAGGCACGCAGGCCATACCCCATGTCGACGGCGGCGACCTTGTTGCTCAAAAAATCGCACGTGTCGGAGGCGGTATCGAAGATGGCGCCGCCTTGGGGCTGCCCTTTTTGCCTGGCTTCGACGGCGGCGAGGCACGCGTTCGGGTCGGTGCCGTCGTAGACGTGGAGCTCGAGGCGGTCGGTGGCGATCGCCGCGGCGGTCGATGGGAACGAGATCGAGAGCTGCCCGTTTTGCTTCTCGTTGGTCCCCGCGCATGCCACGAGGAAGACGAGCGACGCGAACGACGCGACGCCGACGACGCGAGCGGCGGAAACACGGGCAAAAAGCCTGGGAAGAGCCATGTTGGCGAGTCTCATTGGGCGAGCGCGCTGGCGGTGATTTTGCCGACGGTGGTGAAGACGGCAGGTTGGTCGGCTGCGGCCTTGGTGACCTGCCAGATGATGTAGTCGCCGACGACGTCGCCGTTGTCGTCGAAGTCGCAGTTTCCAGACGCGCCTTCGTAGTTGACCGAGCCGCCGTTGCGAACCGTGTCGAGCGCGAGGCCGTCGCGAGACGGCGAAGAGCGAGTCGCGGATCTTCACCTGGTCGTCGGTCGTGCCGGCGGCCTGGATCGCGAGCGCCGTCAGGATCGCGGCGTCGTAGAAGTTGGTGACCTGGCCGGGGAGGTCGGCCTGACCGGGGTCGAGCGTGTACTGCGAGAGGTAGAGGTTCTTGAAGTCGCCGTACTGGCGCAGACGCGACGGGTTCGAGTCCGGGTTGGTGCCGTAGACCCCTTGCACGACGGTCGTCCCGTTCGGGTCCGAGCCGTTCGCCTTACCCTGGTCGATGAACTTCGGCGTGTACGAGCCGTCGGTCCCGATGATGAGGAGGTTCTTGAGCTTGTTCGCGTCCTGCTCGAGCCGGATTTCGCGGATGATTTCGTCGCCGGTCGTGTCGTAGACGATGAGCGCCAAGCAGTCCGGATTTTGCGTCTCGAGGGTGGTGAGCTCGGCCTTGTAGTCGGCCTTCGCGGAGCTATCGACGGCGGTCTCGAGGATGACTTGGCCCCCTTTTTTGACGAAGTCGGGCTTGAGCGCGGCCTCGAACGGCTTTCCGTAGTCGTCGTTGTTGTAGAAGATCGCCATGCGGCGGCACGCGCCTGCGGGGGTCGGCGTTCCGGTTCCACCCGCGTCTGCGCCCGCGTCGCCGGCTCCGGCATCAGGCGGCGGGATCGGGATCGTGCCGGCGTCACCGCCGAAGAGCGCGACCCCGGCGTAGGCGAACTGCGCGAGGGCTTCGGCCTGGTACGTGTCGCTCGGGACGGTGCGGAAGAGGTACCGGTCACGCGAAGGTTGTACGGTGGTGAGCCCGATGCCGGTCGCCGTCGCGCTCAATTGGATCGTCTTGGCGTTGTACGAGAGCTGCTGCGTGACCGACACCTGCGTGCTGCCGATCGGCCCCAGGATGGCCGGGTCCTTGGCGTTCAAGAAGCCGTTGATGATGTCGGTGAGCGTCGTGTCGCTCTTGCTCTGGTCGTCTTTGACGTCGAAGACGACGCGGCGGCCGAGGATGCCGCCGTACGAATTGAGCTGCTGCTCGGCGACGCGCACGGCGTTCTGGAGCGAGGTGCCGGTGCCGCCGAGATCGTTCTGCAGCGCGATCGACACGCCGATGTGAATCGGCGCGCCGCCGTCGGGCGCGTTGGTCTGCGGTGTGCTCCCGCACGACATGGTGGCTTCGATTCCGATGCCTGCCGATACGACCGCGACAAGGATCAGCGCGGCTCTACGAAGCGTTCGAGATCTCCACATCACCCTCGAGCATAGTGAATGCCCGCTTCAGTCGTCTCGAAAAATCAGCTCTTTTGGCGGGAGGTCCTACTGAAGACCGAGGCGCTTGGTGACCGTCTCGCCCGCCTTGATCGTGATGGTGGTCGTCTGCTTGAGCCCCTGGTCGGGGTTCTCGAGCGTGAGCGTGTGCGAGCCGGCCGAGAGGGCGAAGTGCACGAGCGGCGTGTTGCCGTAGACCTTGCCGCCCTCGGACACCTTGGTCCAGGGATAGGTGTCGAGAGTGAGAAAGCCCCCCTCTTCGGACGGCGAAGCCACGGCGGTCGGTTGGGCAGTCGCCGTCGTGCTCGGGCGGGTGCCGTGGCCGGTTTGGTGCCCGGTGTGCGTGCTCGTGGTGCTCGCCGTGGCGGCGGTCGCGGTGGAGGTCGCAGTCGCGGTCGGAGCCGTGACCGTTCCGGGCGCGATGACGCCGCTCGGGACGCCGGTCGTCGTGCCCTGAATTCCAATCGGCGTTCCGGTCGTTACGGTCGACGCGATGGCCGGCGGCGTGTCGGTCGCTTGCGTGGTGACGACCGCGCCGTTGCCGGGCTTTGACTTCAACCCTTGGAAGACGAGGCCGAGCACGGCGAGGAGCAAGAGGCCGAGGAACGCCGCGATCACGATGAGGACGATGGGGCTCTTCTTCTCTGGCTGCGGCGGCGCGAACGCGCCGGTGACGTCGCGCGGCGGGATGCTCGCGCCAGTGCCGAAGCTCGGGACAATGCCGCTGCCACTGCCGGAGACGCCGAGGAGGTGCGGGAGCGCGCCTTGGGTGCCGCCGGAGAGCTGGCGCGGGACGCCGAGGCCGCCGCTGACCGGAACGGGCTCGTTCATCGGCGTGGCCGCCACCTTCTCCATGTGCACCTGGATCTGCTTCTGCACCTCTTCCCGCATCTTCGTGAACATGAGCGAGATGGAGTGACCGACCTCCTCGGCGCGCATTGCCTTGCTGCTCGACGAGGAGAGGTAGCCTTCGAGCGCGTCACGCATCTCGATCGCGGTCTGGAAGCGGTACTTCGGATCCTTCTCGAGCGCCTTGGCGACGATCGCATCGAGCTCGGGATCGATGTCCGTGCGCACCGACGACACCGCCGGGATCGCCGAGTTGAGCAAGCGGTGGAGCGTCGCCGCCGCCGAGTCGCCGGTCATCAATCGTTGACGTGTCAACAATTCCCAGAGCACGATGCCCATGGCGAAGAGGTCAGAGCGCTGATCGATCGGGCCGGCCATCGCCTGCTCGGGCGACATGTACGCGACCTTGCCCTTCAAGACGCCGACCTCTGTTTCGGTCGACGAGAGCGCCGCCTTCGCGATGCCGAAGTCGACCAGCTTCACGACGCCGCCGTAGGTGACGAAGACGTTGTGCGGGCTGACGTCGCGGTGGATGATTTGGAGCGGCTTGCCGTCGTAGTCCTTGAGCTCGTGGGCGTGATTGAGGCCGCTCAAGGCGTCGGAGACGACGCGCGCGCAGAAGCTCTCTTCGAACACTTTGTTCGTCTTCACCGCCTCGTGGATGATCTTGTTGAGCGGCTGGCCCTCCAAGTATTCCATCGCGATGAAGTAGACGCCGTCCTGCTCACCGACCTCGTAGGTGTGGACGACGTTCGGGTGATTGAGGCGCGCGGCGAGGCGCGCTTCGTCCAAGAACATGGTCCGGAACGAGGGATCGTCGGCGAGCTGGGCACGCAGGCGCTTGACGACCGCGAGCTTGTTGAAGCCCATCGGCCCGCGAGCGACGGCGAGGAAAACGTCGGCCATGCCGCCGCGACCGAGGCTCGCGAAGAGCTGGTACTTTCCGAACGCGGAATTGCCGCTCAGCCCCTGGACTGCGGGGGCTCCCCCACCTTGCTCGGCACCCATCGCCATCGATCGCTGAATTTACCATGCTTTCCGGGGTCGGGCCTCTTTTCGCGCCCTTCCGCCCCGCTTCCACGGCTGGCCGGCAGCTAGCCGATGTTCGCGATTGACGCGGCCGGCCGCGCAGGATGATGCTCACGACCGTGATCGCGAATCGTTCGAAAAAACGTGCTCTCTTCGCGGCCGTGCTCGTCTTGGCCGTGGCCGCCGTGCTCCCCTCGCTCGCCAGCGCGACCGAGGACGACCGCGCGGTGGCCGACCGCATCGCGACCGAGCTCCAGCACGACCAAGCCCACCAAGTGCTGACCTCCGACGCCGTCGCGCAGACGCGCAAGGCGCTCGAGCGCGCGCTCCGGATGCATCAGGCCGGTGACGACGTGCGTGCGCGTGAGGTCGAAGGGCTCGCCCGCAGCTGGGCGGAGATGGGCAAAGACCTCGTGCGTACCGCCGATGCCGAGGCGCGCTCGCGTCAGCTCCTGAACGCGGCGAGCGACGCCGGCGCGCATGCCGAGCGCGAGCGTGCTCTCCTCGAAGAGGCGATCGCCCAGAACAGCCGGCTTAAGGCCGAGGTCGCAAGCGCCGAAAAAGAAGAGAGCGCTGCGCCGACGCGCACGTCCGCCGTCGCGAAGAAAGACGCGGACGCCGGCGCGAAGACGCCGAAGTCACCGAAGCCGTCGAGCCTGAAGATCGACGGAGGTGTGAAGTGATGCGCTCCTCGCTCGTCGCCATGGGCATTGTCGCCGCGCTCTTGTCGGGCTGCGCGGGCTCGCACGGGCTGATCCCCGCGATGCAAGACGTCGAGAAGATCCGGAGCGGCCCGGCGGCCCAGGCGAGCTCGCGCTACGCGCCGCAGATGTTCGCCGTCGCCGAGCAGCAGCGCCAGAAGTCGCGCACCGCCTATGACGCCGGCGACGATGCGAGCGCCGAGGTTTACGCCGAGCAGGCGCAGGCGAGCTACGCGCACGCGTTCGTCTTGACCCGCCTCGCGCAAGCGACCGAGCACGAAGCGAAGGTGAAAAAATCGCTCGCCGACGCCGACGACGATGCGGCTCGGTACGCGAAGGCCCGGGTCGACTTGCAGAGAGACAACGACGCGCTCGAGAAGAAGCTCGCGATCGCGCGTGACGCCCTCGTCCCGGCGACGAGCGGCCCGGCCGATTCCACGCGCGAAGCCGCGCGCCTCGTCGCCGCGCGCTCGCTCGCGATGCAAGCGCGCCTTCTGTGCGGCGCCGCCGAGCTCGCGGGCGCCACCCCGGCCGACCTCGACGAGCCGGACAAATCGCTCGCTGAGGTCGAAAAGCAGCTCGATCCTGCGCCGAAGCAGGCGCCGATCGACAAGGCTGCCCGCGCCCGCTCTACCTGCCTCGCGACGTTGACGCGCACGCGCCGCGCAAGCGACGCCAAGAGCAGCGCCGACGCCTTGCTCACCCAGCTCTCCGGCGCCGGCGACTGGAAGCCCATTCGCGACGAGCGCGGCGTGGTCGTCACGCTGCGCGATCTCTTCCAAGGCAGCACGCTGACCAAAGACGCGAGCGCGAAGCTCGACGAGCTCGGTCGGGTCCTCGCCGCCCATCCCGGAACCAACGCGCAAGTCGTCGTCCATTCGGTCGCGCCCGCCGCGAAGGACGCCGCGGC